>Ga0209149_1002098_pt1 | contig 10883 bp, 9 predicted proteins | sample WorMetTyACAVOLI2_FD_187423 | JGI IMG/M metagenome (GOLD analysis project Ga0209149, IMG submission 187423) | Marine gutless worms symbiont microbial communities from Max Planck institute for Marine Microbiology, Germany - Olavius algarvensis... ...
GTATTTCAAAATAATAAAAACAAGTGTATCGGAGACGATACGAAAGCCGCCGCTCGTCAAAGCCCAAACTGCATTAAAAAACTAAAAATAAAATAAAATAAGGCGAAAACGATTTTCAATATGGCGGATGGAATTCTTACACCCTGCAATGTGGCACGATCATGACATTGATTTCGCCAAGTGACTGCACATTATTATTATTATTATTAGTAGTATTATTAAGAATGAATGTCATAGCAAAATTATAGTGGCAGGTGGCTCTGGGATGACATGCCATTGAATTCGTCCAAACGTCCACCATAGTGGAATTCTACATCTGGTTTCGATTTCGACCATATCACCGCAGTCGACATGTCATTCTGCACCAGTCTTCGAAATTTTATCCAAATCGGACCACCCTCGGCAGAAAAAAATGACGTCATGTCGATTTTCAAGATGGCGGATCTCAGCCATCTTGGATATTAGCGGTCCAATTGGCAATAATGGGTTCTTTGAAAAGCCCATGTACGACTTCCTATAGGTCGTCTAGAGACCACAACTCTAAATTGCTTAGTTTTTGAGAAAATCGCGTTTTTTGCATTTTGGCAACAGACAAACAAACAGACAGACGAACAGATGGACAGCATCGATGCACTACGCCGCTCTCGCGCGGAGGCTTAATAATAATAATAATAATAATAATAGGCAAATTTATAGAGCGCCTATGAAAGAAGGCAACAGAGGCGTACAACAACTTTATCGACAGTAAATATATCTCTACAGCGACTAACAGCTATGGCTGCAGTTAACGTCAACAACAATACACTGATCGGACCATAAACAAGTAGCTCTGCTGTTGCAGAGAGGCCGCGCGATGCTTTGTGTCCGTCAGTAGTTAGCCTCAACAAAATAATAACTCGTGCGGATACGTTTATTATCGTTACTTAGGCTTCGTAACGTAACGTTGTCGTCGGCGTAACGTTGAGGCTTCTTGTCATACACTTCGTTGTTGTTTCCCACCATCAACAAACTCGGCCGCTCACCAGCGACTAGTGTTATAAACTCGCCACGGTCCGTCGCAGCTAAGTGTATTGTACCTGCCGCTGGAACGCTTCACAGCACACAGTGAAGCCACATATTGGCTCAGAATCGAGATTTCTGCCTACCATACCTGCATTCGACGCCCCCGTTAGGGGGATCCCGTCGGAATATTGCCATGCCGTTTAGTAGGAAAAACTAGAATGGTGCGGCTACCCGATGGTGAAAAAATTTTGAAGATACGTTTATTCATTTTGACAGAATGTACGAACGTGACAGACACACAGACAGGCAGACACACACACCGCACGACAGCATAGGTCGCGCGCGCTTGCACAGCATCGCGCGGCAAAAACGTGCCAATGAATCTGAGCGTTCAGCTGTACAACTTTTCATTCACATGAGCTAGATATGCGTGTCAGACGTGATTTTTCGGTTTAGCAGATGTTTCTGGTTGTTAAATATATTTGCTTTGCTCAATTATTTTCCCGCATGCTGCTGACGTCTTTACATCATCGCAATATTCTGCGACAGCGCTTGTTAACGCTTGGCACACACTAGACAACATGCCAGCGACGCACTGATTGAGAAGTGGCATGGACGACTCAAAGCAGGTGCGCGTGATGAAGGCGGACATCGTCAACACACGATGTAAATTAATCGGCGTAGACATGTGATCGAATACTTGACATCTGTGGTAGACATTCATTTACTGCAACTGAAGGATTTTGCACCACTTTTCAATTGGCATGAAGTGTTGATATTTCAGCGAGTGGGCGTTAAGCCTGTGCCCACTAAGCCATCAGTGCGTCGGTACTGGTGGCCTTCGGTAAATTCGGTAAATAAATTGAATAAATTTGCTGTTCATTTGTACAGTTGAACACTCAAATGTCGGCAATAGATTTCATCCTGTAATCGGCACAGTGGCTCTAGCATCATTCCAGATAGCAGCACCCTGCAATGAGCGCCGGGCGAGCTTTGCTGTGTTTATACAAGTTGGTTCCATACGTTGCTGCTATAAAAACGGCCATAAAAATTACACGTGCTGTGAGCAGCTGTATAGCAATTGGCAATCGTTTACAAGAATAAGGCTGTGTTACAACTAAACTTATCAAAAATTGCGTCAAGATACATAGAAAATCCGTGCAGGGTTTGTGGAACTTTGCTGCCTTTAACAGGCACATTATAACCGCAGAGCAACGGACCATTATGCAGCAATACGGTGATTGGTACACTGGCCGTTGTCCGTTGATGGGTGGGCTGTTACATTTGGTATAGGGAGGGCCCTGGGCGGGCTGCGGCCCCGTCCAGTCACATCCTCGCCGTACCAAATGTAATGACCCACCCATCAACGGCTGGTGTGCCAACTTCATAATATTCGATGTGGCACTATAATTACCTCTACACTCTAAAGGGTTAATTAAACACAGCGCGCGAGCTACCTTTACTGTTTCCGTTCTGATCACGCAATATCGTACACTCCTCGATGTTGCCGTACGAACGAAACAGCTGTCTGACGTCATCTTCCTGTTGCTGCTTGTTCAGCATCCCGACAAACAACTTCCGGTCATCTGTACACAATTCGACAACAAACATAGACAGTTTATAAGCAAAAATAACGCGGCGTCTTACGTGTACATAGCCAGTTTAGCGACGTTTATCACTTGGAATGAGCGTCACGTACGGCTTCCGTAAATATTTTAGTGCTCACTTTTCAACGCGTGACAAGATGTCGCCTTCTTTTAACTTGAGCTCTATGAACAAAGCCTGCAGCTGACATTGTCTGCCATTGCGATGAGAAAGTAAATCAGCGAGCAAGATGAGCTTAAAGTTCGAGTCGTGGATTAACACCAGCATCGAGTTATGCTGTTTTTCCGTCGAACAATCGCCTGGCTCCCTTTAAATCTGACTTCCTTGTTGAGGCTTCAACGGCGTAGCTGGTTTTTTTGTGGCTGGGGTCGAGATTTCAGAGGGTCTGGGGGCCAGAGGCAGACCACCAAACACTCATGTACCCCCACCCCCACCCTAGCGCATTTCTCGCCGCGTTTGCGCGAATCTCACGGGTCGCCTCTGGCCCAGCCGGGAGTGGTCATGGACCCCCTCCGGCCAGCTACGCCCCTGTGAGGCTTCATTGAAGAGCTTTTCAACCATCATGCATATGGATAGTGCTCAACGAAACTCGGGAAAGGCATTGCTAATCTATTCTAATTGCAGAGATGTTCTGTTTTTGTACAGTTTTATCTGTTCGATTTTGGAGGTTCTTTTATACATTTTTGGCGTTATTTTTGTCAGTTTGACTGATGTCGAGTAGTCGGTGGAGCGCAGCGCGTCGATGTCATTGAATTCCCAACGCAGCGCATGGACTACATTCACATTGATCGTGCAGCTGTTGCTTGTCTTCCTGGCGCTAAATCTCAGATCGGAAGAGCAACTAAGTTCTAACAGTGAACGACAGTTTAATACCAGTGAACCACTAACTCGGTACGTGGCCGGACTAAGCCTGCATCAGTGACGAAAGTGCTTCGTCTGACTACGCAACAGGAATCGTGGAAGAAAGCGCAGAAGCGCGCTCGGCCGATGAGAGCTGACGGTAACGGTCGGGAGGATAGACGGAATGGCGCTGGACAGCTGGTCTCAACTAAGCTGCGCGGCTCCGTGAACGCGCGTCCGGTTTCCATAAATATTTTACCCTTGCTTTTCAACGCGTGGCAGATGTTCCCACAACAACATCGCTCGTGACCGGTTCTTAACACGTCGACAAGCGCGCGCACGGTTGAACAGCATTGCCAACAAGCGAGGAATCGATCTCGAAGACCGCGTGTCGGTCTCCATCACGCAACGTCGCTGCCGGCCAACGAGTTACAATGTACGCTGCGACAATAACTCGAAGTCTTCAAAGGAATTGTAATCACGCTTTGATCTACTCGTCGCCATTCATTGTGCTGTGCGTTCCAGGCTCCGGCGGAGACGGTACAAGACTTATAAGCAAACGGACAGCAGCAAATTAGTCCGCACCTGCTACTGCTGCTGCTGAAGCTAACGAGGAAGAGATGTCAGCGATATAATTGACATACGGTATACAACACGCGATGGACTCTTAAGTTAATTTACTTCGCCCCCGCGATAGCCGGCCAGGTATAGGCCTATGTTATTGGTCGACTTCGTTACGATGTTCTTTACCATTGCAGCAGAAAGATACAACTTTTACATCGAAGGCACGCAAACCCGTTTTTTTCAAACCCGAGTTTCGGGTTTCGGACCCTCAAACCCGGGTTTGAAACCCGACTTCTCGGTCTCAAATTAGAATGATACTTACTGAGTTTTTGTGTCTCTCAAACTCGGGATTGAGTGATCTCAGGTTTTGGTTACTTTTCTCAAACGCGGGTTTCGAGATTACAAAAATGATAAATCGGGGTAAACCCTGGTTTCATATCCTAGTTACAGCAGAAAGTACATTCATTATACGAGATACCAGCCATGCGTACCAGCATGCTATCGAATTTGACATTAGGCAGCTGTCTGTAATGGGCGCGGGGCAAGATTTGATTTGCTGTGCATGGCGCCATTTGTTGCCGCTCGACGCTATGCATAGCGCGGCGTATGCCACGGCGCGGTGATGATGATGACCAAGATGATGTCATTGTTAGAATACCACAATTACAATGAAGCAATAATCAGAAAAGCATTAAACTATTTATTGTTCGTGCAACGAATACGCCACAGAAGATGACACGACGCACTGGTGACAATTAATTTAACTAAAAAATGTCGACTGATTTATCAAAATGACAACAAAAATATGCAGCAATTGTCGTCTATTAAGGAACAAAACGTGACAGAAATCGCTGTTTTTTATCGAAACGGACAACATGTGATGGCTTCTTTCAAGTTAATTTTGCTGTATGTAAATTATGCCGACACCGCTGATGTTTCTCGCTGGTTAGCTTCAGCAACAACAACAGCTGCGGACTAATTTGCCGCCGATTAAATATCACCGTGAAAGCCGGATTGATGGCGTCGCATCATGCACACCTGCCCGGCAGCTGTTTAGAGCTTGGACGACGGCAGTTCTGTGTGTGCATCTGATCAGTTACTTAGCGTCGTCTACATAATCAAACCCGACCCGACCCACGCGCACTGAGACGCGCGGCTGTTGGGTCTGGTCAACGTCGGCCGTCATCACTTCCCGTCTTTGTATGACACGTGGGTCGCAGAGTGGAGGATGTCAGGTCGACTTCACCGTTACACGGCTTCAAGTCGGGTGCTTTGATATTCACACGGTCTGTGGGGATCTACTATGTTCGTCCAAGCCAAAAGCAATGACAGCGGGATGAATCAACACCACTAGTTTTTGTTGCTTTTCAAGAAACAGTTAACCATTTATAGTGCAAAGGCAACTATAGTGCCACGTCGACTAATATGAAGTTGGTACACTGGCCGTTGATGGGTGGGATGTTTGGTACAGTGAGGTACAGTGAGTAGGGGACTGGGCGGGGCCGTAGCCTGCCCAGGCCCCTCCTCGCCGTACCAAATGGAGCAGCCCACCCATCAACATATTGCTGTATAATGGTCCGTTGCTCTGCGGTTTTAATGTGACTATTAAAGGGTTAATTTCTCGCTTTAAACAAGATAAGTGGAATTCTGGCCGGTGAATACGCGATCTCCGCTCCGTTTTTGTCAGAACATTTTTTATGGACAGTTGCTACTTCGCAGCATAGCGCATTATCCTCTTTATAAATGCAAATACATTATAATTGTAATAATAACAAGAAAATTTGCAGTGTGCGGCACACCAAGTTTATAACTAGCCCCAGGAGGAAACATTGTACAACATTTTGGTCTGAGGTTGAAGTAGCCTAAATTCAGCATTTTCACAATCTGCACATCAGTGACCTTGAGCTTTGGCCTTTCAAGGTCAACAACAGGCCGTAGTAATACGACGAAATGCGCATCATTCTCTAAAACATCTTGCCAGTTGCGCCCCCTAGCGGCAATTTCTTTACACGATGCCTTAGAACTTGGCAACATTAAGCTGCATGCCAAATTTGAACTTCGAACCTCTGTTTCGGAGATAGGAGGTGGTTCCAAAAGTGGGGCTCAAATCTCGTGTTATATGCCTAGGTCACGATAGGTGATTGAAAAAGATACCATCGAATTTCTGGAGTAAGGTTTCCTGATAGAGTTCAAGTTCAACTGTAACTATAGGCCTATGAGGCACTAATTAGCCAGAATTCACAAACTCGATCACCAGCAACCAATGACGTCACGACATAATTGTCGCATAATCCACTTCACACTAAGTGTTCCATTGTAACTGTCTCTATCTTGTACCGTTTTTGAAATATTCGACGTTAGAATAGCATGATTTTGAAACTGGAGTTACGGGCCACTCAAGGTCATCGAAATTGGCGCCATTCGAGAGATCACATATGATTTCCTATTAGTGTTCCACAGTAACTATGGATGTACTTGCACCCTTTTCGAGGTATAGCAAGAATTCCATAAAAGCGTATCGTAAATCCGCACACCCGATTCTGAGCCGGTTTGCGGATTACTTTTTGGAATCCCACATACCTCCTTTTCCCATAGGGAGTCCTATAACGTTGTCAAAACCTTAAAATTCGAGGTGTTTACTTTGCTGCGTCCTTTAGCGACCGGTTTTTACAGGTTCCATTCGATAGAACTTGGCATGCTAAATTTGAACATCCTACCTCTTGACTGCCTGACTACATAGGTTCGTTGTTATGCATCAGCAGCCTGCTGCACCGGAGACGTTATTTCTGCCTCGCCTTGTATGTTACGTCGCGACTGCTGTCCCGTCTTCCACTTCCGTTCCGTGCCAAATATATTTCTTACGCTTCGCAAGAATACAGAACAGATTTCGATGAAATTCGCTGGTGGTAATTGATACACCAAAAAGATTAAATTACTACGTTTTGGGCGAAACCGAAACAGGAACTGGAACAGAAAAAAAGGAGAAAATTCGAATCGACGTCAGTCGGTTTTGCCGCGATGTCAAACAGGTGCTGACGCCTGCGAATAAATTTACAAATAAATGTCACTGCACAGAATATGACAGATGCGATCGCGGGCACAATTTCACGTTAATTTAACGATTTCACTTACGGATTTCATATATTAAGAATTTTACAACATTTTTTTCATGTGCAGGACAACTATAGAATATCTTTCAACAGCCGACATAGACATCTTCATTTGTCCTTTTGTTCATTGCGCCTTTTTGCTCGCCATGGCAACGCCGGTACGGAAAACATTTACAATGGATGTCGGACCAATGCAGCGGCGGAGGTCTTCAGCTCTGTGCAGTAATTACTAGACAAGATACTCCAGAAAGCCTACAGCTACACGCTAGTATTTCAGGCGTTGAAAGCGACATCAGCTGATTGTTGGCTATAATCGTGTATATACACATGCATTTGTCGTCCGTTTATCGACAACAATGATGATTATTATAATAACTGCAGCCGACAACAAGCATACTTGATTAACTATGTCGCAACCCACCACGCTCAACATAATGCACAGTTTTCGTTTGCACTAAATGTCCTCTTCTCGATTTGTCTGTTCATTTTGTCGCGGTCGACTGTGACACGATGCACGTCAGCTGAGACCGCTAGGTTAGGTCTGTCACAGACGCCGCCGATGCATTAGCTACAACCAAGTCTTCGTCAGTCAAGCTAGCCCACTGTTTAACTCTTTATAAGCTGTTTTGGTCATCGACCCAATAGTCATAATTATGTGACACAGCGACACGGCGAAAGTTGTACGCAATTATTGACACTTCTGAACATATAATTAGGATCAAAAGGTTAAGAAGGTTACTGTTAAAAGGTGAAAGATTAATAACTCATGGGATGAAGAGAAACCAGTCTCCTTCAGTGCTTTTAACCTTTTAATAGGCACGTTAAATCTACAGAGCAACCGGCCATTATGTAGCAATACGGTGATTGGTACACTGGCCGTTGATGGATGGGCTGTTACATTTGGTATAGCAAGAAGAGTGGACGGAGCCGCAAAGCTTAGCTTATAGTTAGCTTTGCACTATAAAAGGTTAACACTGCTGGTTAGCCGTCAAAAAGAACATCCAGCCTGCGAAAGATCGCACACTAGCAATCTCCAAAGGTTTCCTAATGAGGTTTCTGGAGACCTGACCCAACCTGAGCGCGGAAAATTGGTCGGTGAAATGAGATCGGAGAGTAGAATCCGTGCGCGTGTGATACGGACTTCGACGCCAAGCGCTTCGTATCTACGGTAACTTGTTGCCGCGAAGGCAGCACGACAAGACGCACAGCACAAGGCATTGCGGCAGTCAGACGTCAGTTCCCGTAAATCGACAACGAACGATGCGCTCTGAGCTCGGCCTCAGCAACTACATGCTTCAAGACCAACGCAGCCTCGTCAGGTAATTGAATTCAGCCGTGGCGGTAGCGCCGAACTTCCGACGAAGGCCGAATGATGTTTTAATCGACACGACGAGAAGATGACGTGCGCGGTTTGTTTCGGAGGAGTGAATCACGAAGTTGAGAACTGCTGAAACTGAGGGAAATGGTCAACAATAACCTATTAACCTTTTAATGGGCACATTAAAACCGCAGCACATTATGCAGCAATACGGTGATTGGTACACTGGCCGTTGACGGGTGGGCTGTTACATTTGGTACAGCGAGGAGGGGCGGGCTGCGGCCTCGTCCAGTCTCCTCCTCGCTGTACCAAATGTAACAGCCTACCCATCAACGGCCAGTACCAACTTTATATTATTCGATGCGGCACTATAATTGCCTTCGCACTATAGAGGGTTGAGTCAACTTGTGTGTTGTTTGCTGTTTATTAATTTGTATTTTTCTTTGTCGCTACCATTCTGGTGAATAAAGATGTTCAAACCGAGTTCGTAAGGTCATTTTTCGATCATCGGCATAGTGCAACTGCTAGTTAGTGTACAACGGCCAGAAACACTGCAACAACATTCGTAAATACTTCATTCTTCAAAAGTAATGAATATAATCGCTATATGATTATGCTGCGCCTTGGCGGTCAGCTGTGAGATGGCGGTCAACGCCAGCTGATAGTCAGCCTGGAAGACATTACTAACTGCCGAGCCGATCTGACGGTCTGACCCCAGGTTCTTCGTGCAACCAGAGTCCAGTATATTGATCTGCTGGCCGACCGCGGCCACGCGTACCTAGGCGGGCCTAAAGTTGCAAGCGGCAATAAAACTTGCGGCAAGAAATGGACTTGACAGATAATCGATAGTAACGCCGACGGCATCGGTCGCCGACCGAGCGTGGAAGACAGTCGATCGATCAAGTTAGCGCGATTTGCGCAGAATCGCAGATCCTCGAAAACTTGAAACAACCGTGTGTAACCTTCGTCCTGCAGCAGCGCGTCATTCAACTAAGTTTGACGATACAATATTCGCCGTATAGCGGCGTATACACGTGCCACTCACGTTTGTGATTCAGAACACTTTAAAGTTTAAACCGCACAACACACAGTACACACGCACGTTGCACCTCTGCAGAATTTACGACTGCGATAGCGTAGTGAACATAAATATACACAGCGATAGCGTATCGAGGTGGTATGTTTTCAGTAGTGTCCGTTTGTGTTTGTTTGTCAACATGAGTTATCGTGTTGACATTCGACACGATCACACTGTCAAATATGTATAGTATAATGTAGTAATATGACCAGTGTTAGAGTCTCAGCGGACTTTTGCCTTTTGTATTCGTATCTGTATATTATCACTTGACTGCGATAATAATAGTAACAACAACAACTGCAACAACAGAAGCATGAAACAATCTGCAATGGGATCACACCAGCCGGTGCAAAGGAGATTTTGTCAGCGGAACAAATATGCATACATACATGTACACGTGATGAAATATTCGCAACCACTTAACCACACTACAAGACATGTCCAGAACCACTTTTTGGTTTGCTGACAAGCACACACACACACACCATGTCACACGCACAGACAAGGCATACGCACTGAACATACTACTAGCTTTCGCTATCGCGGCTGGTAAATATACGACTACAACTAGGACGCAACGTTTCCAAGGCGACCAGAGAGGACCGAGGACCGAGCTGTGTCTTTTCTTTTTTAGCGCATTTCCGTCAACGTTCAGCACTTCAACTCGGTCCTCTTCAATGACGTTTTCCCTTTGCACGATCTCCACGCCCCTAGTCATTCCAGCTTCTGTTTTTAACTTTTTAGCCCTCGTGATTTATACGCTGTGTCTCAAAAAGACTGGTCTCCTCTTACATATGTAATGCACGAACTCAATTACCTGCTGTCGGCGCTTCTGTTTTTTTTGGTTTAATTTTGTACGGTGCTCTTGCAACGTCTTTGACATAGTTTCACCTTAATCAGTACATTGTTACTTATTTATTTACTTACTTACAACGGTCGGACATAATGTGAGCAAGTATTTCTACAGTCGTATTCAACCGTAAGAACTGTTATATGACGCTGAACGCGACCTGTTAGCGATAGCTAAGTTTAAACATTTCGCAAAAGAGCAAGTGCTGGTAGGCGTATGTGAAGATTTTAATGTCGATTCTATGCATTATTGATACTGGACCAGATTTCTTGGAGTTACTTTAAAATGTGACAAAGATCCGTTTTTTGAGACACACTGTAATAAAAATAATGATATTATTATTATTATTATTATAGTTAATGTCGGGGACGTGGAATATGCACTAGCAGCTGTTCCTTAGAACCGATAATTATCATAATATTTCAACAGAATGACATTTTGATCTACACTATCAACAACCATTCACAAAAAAACCAACGATACGATATAACACAAACGATCCAACTAAAACTCAGC
>Ga0209149_1002099_pt1 | contig 10881 bp, 5 predicted proteins | sample WorMetTyACAVOLI2_FD_187423 | JGI IMG/M metagenome (GOLD analysis project Ga0209149, IMG submission 187423) | Marine gutless worms symbiont microbial communities from Max Planck institute for Marine Microbiology, Germany - Olavius algarvensis... ...
ACTAAGCGCCATTGCAGCAATTGTTTTGTTTATCACCGGAAATAGTTAAAAACATAGATACCATAGATACAAATTTAAGTAACTTACACGCCCTATTTTAAATATCTACAGTGTGTCGCAAAAAAACCCGAACCTCTACGAATACGATTAATATGACATAACTTCACCAATTCACAACATTTACTAATTATTTTTGGTAGAGAGAGACCTTATTTAATTACCAACTGATATGTTAAAAGTTTAAAATTGGCTCAGAACCATCTGCTCAGTTTCCATAACAACAGTAGCGACTTGTCTACGATATTTTGACATAATTTGATAAAAAAAGTTCTTTAATTTAAATTAAATTTCAGAAACGATCTGTGTTCAGTATTCTTAATTCAAGTTAAGTGTTAGCAGACAGTTGTTTTTACAGCAGTGTACCAGCTGAAGCGGTTACCATAGCAATCCTTAAGTACACGTCTTTCCACATGCTGCCTTATGAACGGAAAAGTTAAATCTTTTGAACAAACAAATGTTTCTATGGAGACAATGTGCAGTGTAAAAAATTGCAACAAGTGTTTGAAGTGCGAGTGTTTCGTCCTCGACACAGGCCCACAATCGTTTTGCCGCTCGTTTATTGCCCTGTTGATAATACGTCGTTCGAAGTCAGCCCGGAAATTCGCTGTTCGGGTGTGTCAAGTCGCTACTGTTGTTATGGTATCCACGCAGTTGATTCTAAGCCAATTTTAAAACTTTTTACCGTATTTAATTGAGAATTGAATAAGGTCTGTCTCATACCAAAACTACACTGTGTCCAGAAAAAAAGTGAGCCCCCTAAAGATTTTGCAATACCATGAGGAAAACTAGCCTACACCGAATTAAATATAATTTTACTTAAGGATAGCCACATGACTTTCAAACAATGGTGTGAAGTTTCTGCAAAATACACCTTAGCGTTTGTCAGAAATCAAACTCTAAATAAAGCCGGTCAAAAATTCGATTAACAAACACAACTGCTGTTAAGTTAAATAGTCTGATCGTTTAAATTTGATGCTGAAAGTGTTCTCCGTTCTCTCTGACACACCCACACAGTCGCTCCCGCCACTGGTTGACAGCTGTCAATGATGTTCTGGTCAATTCGGCGACATTCTGCAATCAGTCGTTCTTTAAGATGGTCGACGTCACGGATCCGGCAACGGTAGACTCGCTTTTGCAAAATGCCCCAGACCGCGTAGTCAACCCGATTTCACAGAAGCAAGCGAGAAGTTTCTTCCTGGAAATTCAGTCATTATTCCTTTAGCACCTGAGTTGAAAAGGGATATGGTGCTTAGCACCATATCCCTTTTCAACTCTAAGAACTTCAATTAAAACTCTATCTTCTTTTGACAACATTTTGTTTATCAACAAAATGACATCATGCGTGACGTAAGTGACGTGCGTCGTGCGTAGTAAGCAAGTCATGTCGGTAACTGAAATCTGTGACAACAATTTGTAAAAATTGAAAATCTGTTAAACGGTATGATGGAATCGTATGAAATTTGGCGACAATAACTGAAATACTTCTGGGCAAGTGCATGCTTAATTTTGTTCAATACGGGGCATGTTTGCACTTGTCAGTGCAAAATGTTTGGGGGGCTCACTTTTTTCTGGACACACTGTAAATGTTAAAAAATTTGACATGTATTTATTGTAATGCAAAATAAATACAGCTGCTGCTAATTACCGCGCGACGCGTATGCATAGCGCGGACTATCCGTGCAGGAAGATGTCTGTCCGTCTGTCACACGCCGGTATTCTGTCAAAACGGCTAAACTATTGTCAAACTTTTTACTGTCGGTAGCCACATCATTCTAGTATTTCCGCCGTCAAACGGGATGGCAATATTCCGACGAAGACCCCCAAACGGGGCGTCGAATGCAAGGATGTATGAAAAAAAATCACGGCTATCGACCAATATCTCGCTTTGTCTCGCATGTGATGCAAGATAGAGCCATAGTTACTATGGAAGGCGAACAGGAAACCGCACCCAAGCTTTCGAATGGTACCAGCTTGTATGACCTTCAGTGAGTGACCTCTAACCCAGATTTCAAGGTCACGATTATTCAATGTCAAATAATTCGAAAATTGTGCTACATAGAGCTATGGCCGACCAGTAGAAAGTGGTATATGATCTATCGAACGGCGCCATTTTCAATGACCTTGAACGACCACTACCCGCGGTTTCAAGGTCACACAATTCTTTGACGCTGAACATCTCAGAAACGGTACGAGATACAGAAATAGTTTTAATGGAATACATTGTAAACCAGCCTTGTTGTCCTGTCTTTTTATCACAAAAAAAGATTGATAAAGACTGATTGGAGTTACACACGCCCCCTACTCAACAGTGACATTTCGAATGATCTTGAGTGACCGTGAGTGACTTAGCAAAATATTCAATGATATGAGGAAACTTGACACTAGCCGACTATAAATTTGCCAACTTTGCCTGAAAAATGTCACCGCACTACCTAGTAAAATGCAAAAAAGTCACTTTTCGATCACACTAATCATAGGCGCTTCCTGTCTATTCAAGTTATTACTTGGCAAATAAATTGATGATGATGATGATGATGATGATGATAAAACTGATGCCAGCTGTCACAATAAGCCAAAGCTGTAGCTTTTACTTATTTTCTCGCTTACTGCGTCGTGTTTGTAACGAAGGTCAAGGTCAGTAACAGTAACCGGTTCTTTTCACAGCCACCCAACAACCTGCTGTTTTCAAAGCCACCCACTTTTTCCCAAAGAAAACAGTATAAGCTTCGATTAAAATAGTATAAACTTCGACTATAAAAATAACACAGAAAAAATGTTGTAAAGAAAACAGACAGCAGATTCGTTAACTTTGCAGTTTTTGTTTGACGCCTTTACTTCTTCATTAAAACATTTTGTTATCAATTTTATGTAACGAGCTGGTAACAGTAACAGTCCTGAATTTCACAAGGTAGTGCAGTGACACTTTTCAGGTGAAGAGTGGAATTTATAGCCGACTAGTCGCAAGTTTTCTCGAGATTCCGTACACAAAAAAAGTGTTGAAGTCGGTTAATTTTTGACAGAGTTATTCCAAAAATAAAAGGGTGACGTTTTTTTGGGACACAGTGTAGTGACAACGGGATGGCCAACGTAAAATCATGATGTCCCCGCTGCACAGCCTGTAGGAACAAAAGCCCCACGTGAAGTACCATGCGAAAACAACACTCTAATGATCATTCAATGAATTTACGGCGCCGGCATAAAAAGACTACCAAAACGTTTCCCTCGAGGTTTTTCCTGTGACCGCCAGGATGTCATACAACGTTCGATAATAGGAACGCTCGTGGCGTTAACATCAGTCGAACGTCGACGGTCGCCGGCCGGTATTGGAAGCCCGTCGGTTGCCCATAGCGTCGCGCGACTGATAGCTGCGATTAACCCTGGTGACGACGGTAAACACGCATCACGTCCACGCCACCGTTATTCCGTAGGTTCACTGCAAAATAAAAATCTAATTCGTGAGTTTTTTATGCCTTCGCCATGCCAGACTAGCCGGCGGAGCCATTATACTACACATTACAATGCAATACAATACAATTTATTGAAAGCAGCAACAAACGTGCATGCAGAAATAGATTTGTAAACGTCACAGTAGTTAGTAGTAAGTACTAATAGTGCAAAAAAGCGAATGTTAAACGTGATAAAAGAAATTACTAAAACATTTGAAAAATTAATTTAAACATGAAAAACAACATACACACAAACAAAAACACAGTCATGTTAAAAACTTGAAAAGACAAATGATGACAAAAAAATTCTTATGGAGATTAAAGCTACATGTGGGTAACTGGAACGAATGGCCTCTGGTCCTATAAGCACCTGATTTAGTGTCCTATCTGGAGGGAAAAGTGGATGAGGGCAGTGGTTAGATGACTTCATCTTACAAAACAGATCTTTTGTTGCTGAATCTAGTAAAGGTTGAGTGGTTGTAAGTTTATTAAAAACATGTGCTCAAACTGTCCGTCAGTGCGTCCGACCATTCGTCCGTTACCAAACACGATATTTTGACAAGCAACTTAGCTGTCGCTAACAGGTCGCTCTCAGCATCACATAGTAGTTCAGACCAAGTTTAACAGTAGAAATAATTGCTCACCTATGACGTCTGACCTTTAATAAGTAAGTAAGTAAGTAAGTAAGTAAGTAGCTAAACTTATGCCCGCACTACTACTTCAATCAATCAATCAATCACCCGAACTTACTATGGCGCCTAACAGCCAAAGTTCGGAGGCGCCGACATACAACGTAATGAGCATAGTTAGTGAGAAAACGATACAGTGAACAAATGGGCCTTAAGCTTAGTTAAGAATGTTGCGAGGGTTGAACAGTTACGAATGTTTGCAGGTAGCTGGTTCCAAGTAGAAGGTGCAGCAACAGAGAATGAAGGTGGCGATTGGAACGTGGAACAATGAAATCACCACGAGAAGTAGATCGAAGGCGAGTGTCAAGACATGGTTCGCAAAGTTCGGTAATATATGACGGTGCAGCTCCGTGGACGACCCGACACATCAAACAGCACAGTTTGTACGAAAACTTACAGCGTAAACTGTCACGAAGGCGCTATGGTAAGTTCAACAGTCTTGAGATTCGTGCAGAACTGCGTCGGTGTCAGAGAACTACGATCAGCGGCGGCTCGTAATGATCTGCTCATCCCACGCACCAGGACTGCCAGCGTCCACGTAGCTTAGTCGTGTCCGGCCCGACGTGTTGGAACAGTCTGCCGCCGCAACTGAACTTGCTTCATTGACACTGCAGCAGTTCTGTGACCGACTCAAAACTGTACTGTTTTCTTGTAGCTACTCGTGAGCGCTGCCGTCATGGCTTTGTGATCATGTCGCGCGGACATAAATCGATACTGTAACTGGTTTCATGCAGTATCTCAAACTATAGAAACTATGGGTCACGGACGGACATCGACAGTGAATACCACGGTGACGGACCGCAGACAGAAAAGCTTCTTTGTCCGTATCACGTCGTTCTGGATCGAGGTACCAACAGATCGCCATTTGCTGCAGATCGGAGGTGACATCGGCTAGCAGATGTGGAAACTGGGATATCTCTATAAGATAGACTGGTGCCATCTGGTGAAGACATTGAAAATTAGCAGATGGACCTTAAACTCCAAGCGCTGTTGAATAGGCAACCAGTGCAGTCGATCTCTGATGTCAGTGGTGATAATGCAGTATCAGTCGAGCGGCTGCGTTGAGCACACTCTGCAGTGGCTTGATAAGAACTCCACGTTCACTGTAGACGACGCTGTAACTGACTTCGTAGGCTTACATCATTCAGTGTTTGCGAGAAAAACGTTAACCCTATGCGTTTCATGATAAAGTCACACGAGGCACTATTCTCGACCCCCTTGGTTGTTTCTACAGTCTTTGGTTAATTCTGTTTGGTGTCAATGCCGTAATAATCATAACATTGCATCATCGTGCAATCTGTTAACTGTTTAAGAAATATCAAGCACCCGTTGTTAATTTTTCTATGAGCGTGCTATAAAATGCTTGGAATAAGTCACTAGACATTGTTCGACGCCGCCTGAAAACTGAACTGTTCGAGCGTTCTTACAACTGACACCGCGCCTGTCAAACGACTTTACTGCTGCGTGACTCACTTTCACTTTCCCGCAGCTTTTTGCTGTGGCCGCAACCTTGAAGTCTATCGACTATAATGTTGCTATGACATTCATTCTTAATAATAGTAATAATAATAATAATGGTATGGTGCATGTACAGTATAGTACGGTTCAACGTCCGACTCGACAGAGAAGGCCTACATGTAGATGATTTTGGAGACGATACGCTGGAATCATACTCGTAGAGTTGCTATTAAGTCACCGGTTTACAGAAAGTCACTTTTAAATTAAACAAGTTAAAAACATGCCATTGTAAACAAGTAGTGTCATCACGCCCCGCGTCCCATTGCATGGTGCTGCCACGCGGTAAATGTAACGGCGCTGTCCCGGAGACATTGGCCGTGTACTCTGAGAGTTAAAGTTCGACAACAACAGTTGTAGTAGTCCTACCATTGCCGTAATGTTGGCTCGCGAATAAATGTGCAGCTTACAAGCAAACGTCATAACATAACAAGTTACAAATTAGCTTACGACAAGAAAATCTGCAGTTCGACGCCCAGCAAGCATCTGACCCCGCAATTGGAACAGCTGCAGTGGCCTTATTGCCAATTTATTGGCCACATTAAAACCGCAGAGCAACGGACCATTATCATCATCATCATCATTTAATTCGCAAAGCAAAGCACAATGTAAAATACATAGAGCAGTAAAATGCAGGACAACAAGGCAATATTATACAGCAATACGGTGATTGGTGCACTGGCCGTTGATGGATGGGTTGTTACATTTGGTACAGCTAGGAGGGGCCTGGACGGGCTGCGGCCCCGCCAAGTCCCCTCCTTATTAAGTAAGTAAGTAAGTAAATTTATGTCCGCGCAACTATTTACAGCCTAAGCTGTCACGAAGGCGCTATGCCAAGTACAATATGCTTGGCGAAACAGAAAAGTCTTCAGATGTGTGCAGAACTGCGTCATTGTCACAGATGGGTCACGAACAGAGAGCGGCAACGAGTTCCACAGTGACGGACCAGAGACGGAAAAAACTTCTTTGTCCTCAAGTCGTCGTTCGTGACCGAGGTACCGCCAAATCGCCGCGTGCGTACTGCCGATCGGAGATGACTTCGGCAAGCGGAGGCAGAAACCGGGTCGCTCATCGCCGCGAGGTAGACTGGTGCTTTCTGGTGAAGACACTTGAAAATCAGCAGACAGATCTTGTACTCCAAGCGCTGCTGAATGGGCAGCCAATGCAGTCGATCTCGGATGTCGCTGGTGATGTGGTCGTATTTCCGTTTGTGCAGTATCAGTCGAGCCGCTGCGTTCTGTAGTGGCTGGATATGAGCTGCACGCGCACCGTAGATGACATTGTTACAATAATCAATGCGACTGGTGACAAACGCATGTAAGCCTACGAGTGACTTGGCGGCGTCTTCAGTTAGTGATCGGCGAACAGTCTTCAGCTGTCGTAGATGGTAGAAGCACCTTCCAGAGTCTGGAGAGCCGTCGGACGTGTGGTGCAAAAGTCAGCTTGCTGTCGAGTAGGACACCCAAACACGTAACCTCTGTCGAAATCTGGATGTCAACGCCCCTGAGTGCGATCTTCTGGCATTGAACCTCGGACAACTGGTGCGGTGTTCCAAGCCAGATAAACTGGGTTTTGTCCTTATTGTACCAAATGTAACAAACAGCCCGCCCATCAACTGTCAGTGTACCAACTTCATGTCATTCGATGTGGCGCTCTAATTGTCTCTACACAGGGTTAACTGAAGTGACTATAAATCGGACCAATTAGTGCAACGGACAGACGGACAGCGTCGTGGCGAAACAGTAGCCACCGGCAGGTGCGACGTGACCGGGTATTGCCAGCGTGCCACGTTGCTAGTAGGCGTTGACTGCCGTAAAGACGCCATTACAGGACTACGTGAGTGGCGGAGGCGTGTCATAGATCAGTGGCGCCGCCCTAGCGAGTCAACCGCACAACACAGCACAACAAACTCGATTATATAATTGCGTTTGTAGCTGTGGACGAGGCTGTGTGTGACTGTGTGTGGCCGGTGTTCACCGACCACACACGAATACAATCGATCATCTGTCTCTCTGTCTGTCTGTCTGTCCGGCTGTTTGTTGCGTTGATCGACGCTTACTGTTACATAAATTGTTACACAAATTGTCGTTATCACGACCGTCATCTCGCAGTCTCAGCAACAACGAGAGATTCTCTTGACCTTCACCAAGGTCACCACGCCCACGCTACGTTTTTTGCCATTCATCAGTGTGCCACGTCCACGCTACATCGTCGTGCTGTTTCTGACCTACTTCCACGCTATTGGTCGCCAGCATTTCATGTCACTTTGCAACAGACTCTCAGAATTTCGAAACTTGTCTTTCAGTTTATGCAGCCACGATGACTGCTTTGGTCAGTTTTCCTGACTGATGATGTTAATTGTCACCGAGATAAAACGATATCTTCTCTCCTACTCATACAATAAATAGGTTTAATATTGCAGTGGCTTGTATATGGAATGAGGTGATGATCAGCACTCAACTCTTACCTTCGTCAACTACATCTCGTACGATGGCGCTAAATTATAAATAGCAATCGAGCTTCAGTCAGTCCGAATCGGCAGGCAGTTTTCTGATGGATAGGCTTACAGTCCGTGGCCGTTGTAGCGGATGCGAGTCCGTAATCCATACACCTCTGCATGGTTAGAAAAGGATCAGTTGCGGCGTTGATCGCTGAGTGGCCACCGAGCGCCAGCCAATCACCGATCAGACTCGTGTCACGTGTTGATTGTATCGTCCCATCCATCACCACACACGCACATACAAACACACCGACAGACGGACGGACGGACGGACGGACGGACGGACAGACAGACAGAGAGGGATAACTGCATCAATAGCGGGACGTCACGTCCGGCTTCGCTTCATTTCCGCCGTTTAACACCTGGTCAGCTGCGTGGAACGCGCTCAGACGACACATCAGATATGTTTGGCTTACTGCATCCACGAATCATCATCATCATCATCATCATCATGACGGCCGGGCCGGGCTGCTGCTGCAGGCACACGCATCTGTGTTCACTCTACATCAGTTGAGTGACAAATATGTGAAAATACAACAGTTAAAATTAGTCAAAAATACATTAAATGGAATAAAATTGAACGACGCACAATTCGGCTGTGACTGGTGACAAAACGCCTAATGGTCTTCATGCTATCAATCAATCAAACACGTCAATCATGCCGGGAGGTTCACACGCCATTGAGACCACCCACGCAGTAGCTTTGAAATAGCGGAACAGCGAATTGTAAACTCGGCTGGTCTTTGTTTTGCACGGTTGATCTTTATTGGCCAATACACGGTGGGTAATAACAAACAAACATCGAGAATACATGCAAAAAGAGATGAAATTAACACACACACAACACAAAAAAACAAGACGCACACGCTCTGAACAGTACATTACGACGTTAATTTCTGAAGCTCGACAAATTCGTCTGACGCGACTTTCTGTACACCTTGATACATCAGGTTACTGGAAGTTGTGTACTTTAGCTTCGTTAAAAATTTACTTTTTCTTCTATAAAGTGTGTCCTGAACTGTACAGCCGAAATACAATACACAATACACAGTTGCGACATCGAATGATTTTGTAGCCAAGATCTTTCTAAAGGTATTGTTAAGGACATATTCTAAAGATCTATAATTTGAGATTTATTTGCAGGACAAGCTTCCAAGCCGTAATACAAGGCAGGCAAACATTTAGCTTTCAGTAGTTCATATGACGTCTTCTGAGGCGATCCGACCCACCTTGCCAAAAATGGCATTAAATGCTCGATAGAAAGAACTCTGCACTTATCAAGCGAACAGGCAAATCGTGACTAGCAACAGTGTTTAGTGCAAGGTACTGTATCTGGTGGCGCGGAAACTAGACTAAGTTGAAAACCGTTTAATATTTTTGGTAATGCGGAGACGAAAAGTACAAAAAAGCATTATGAGACGCGTGTTGGGGGCCGCTACGTTACTTCTGTTCAAATTTGAACGAAAAGACGTAATTTCAGTAGTCGTATACGTTCTAATTAACCAAGTATGGAAAATACTATTCTGTTTCATTTGAGTCTGTAGACTACAGACCCATATTTTTTTAAAAACAAAATGACAAAAGTAGGGAAACTTTTAATCTAATTGCCGCGCGATGCTATGCATAAGCGCGGCCTATACCGTCATGCGGTCTGTCCGTCCGTCTGTCTGTCTGTATGTATGTCCGTCCGTCACGTTCGTGGTTTCTGTCAAAACAAATAAACATAATTATCTTCATAATTTTTCACCGTCGGTAGCCACACCAGTCTAGTTTTCTGTACCAAACGTCATGGCAATATTCCGGCATGGGTTCCCAAAGGGCGTCGAATGCAGGTGGGGTAGGCTAAAATCTCGATTCTCAACGAATATCTGCTGCACCGTGGTTAGTTCATCGCACTTAGAGGCCGGGTTTTTGTTGACTGCGGCTATCGGACGACCAAGCGCCACGCGCTATAAGCAGTCACCGTCGTCCGTGACTGTGGACAGGCGAGACCGACAAAGCGCGGTCTAGCGCTACACACAGCTTGGTCGTCATTGAATCGTGTGTATGACAGCAGGACTTGACGTTACGCCGAAGACAACAGAACACAATCGAATTTTACGCACTGGTAAATCCGAAGCCGAAGTAACTAATGTTAAAAAACTGCGCTCGAGGCATTGCAGTATTGAAGCTAACTACTGACAAACACGAAGCATCGCGCGGCCTCTTTGTGACAGCAGAGCTACTTGTTTTAATCCAAGTTGTGACACTTTGCAAAGAAGTAGCAGCCTGATGTATGTACTATGTATGTGTATGTGTATGCGTGCGTGTGCGTGTGCTAGTGTCTCTGCGGCGATCTGTGCTCTTTCCCCTCATCAGCCTCGTCATCCTGCTTGTCGGCGAAATCATCGCAATCTTCTCGCATTATGATCGACGCAAGAAAGTTCTCACGTTCGTGTCTGGAATACTTTTCGTCATCGCCGGCAAGTAGCGCTCTCCATCTCTCTCTCTCCCAGTCTCTGTGTCTGTCTGTCTGTCTGCCCGTCTCTGTCTCTGCAGACGTACTGTCGTAGTGGTGAGGAGCAAAGCCATAAATCACCTACACCTGGCGATGGTCCTGATGAGTACCGTCGGGCTGTCAAGTCTATTCTCATTTATCTTGAGAACACATCTGGCATATGACGTCAGCACT
>Ga0209149_1002101_pt1 | contig 10879 bp, 6 predicted proteins | sample WorMetTyACAVOLI2_FD_187423 | JGI IMG/M metagenome (GOLD analysis project Ga0209149, IMG submission 187423) | Marine gutless worms symbiont microbial communities from Max Planck institute for Marine Microbiology, Germany - Olavius algarvensis... ...
CACAAAACAAATGAAGAGATACTGCAGATCCATTCATCCATATTTATTTCTCAGAAACGTCAAATCAGACATATGCAACATACATTAGTACAATCAAAATCTGAGTGATGCAATAAGATACAGTAGTGTACTAATAACTACACCATTAAAAGGAAAAGAAAAACCTAAAATAATAATAAAACTAGAAATCAATATGCATCGCCTCCACGGGGCAATGCAATACCGGCAGGTCCCTTGAGCGTTTCTGACGAAATTTTGTGTCGTTAATGCATTCCTAAGTCTTCCGTTCTCTTAAGTAAAATTTTAACATTATCGGTATAGAAATATGGACTTAAGTAAAAAATTTCCCCCAAGAGACAAATCCCCCTGAGCAATTTTTACAAAATTAAAGGCGGGGGAGGGTGTCTCAGGTCTGTACCCTCACGCCAAATTTCACAGCTGTTACTCTTAAAAAGTCGGCTTACAGCCCCCAAATCGCCGAAATTGGTAATTTTGGTATAAATTTGACCAAAAGGGGTATACCCCCTTAAGCGACTTTACAAAATTTGGCTTGATGGAAGGTCTCCCATGTTTGCACCCTTAAGCTTCAAGTCCAATTTTAGCGCTGTGGCTTTAAAATTTGTGGGCTTACAGCCACCAAAATCGCAAAAATTGGTAATTTTTGGTATATATTTGCCCCAAAGGGGTATATCCCCTCTAGCAATTTTTACAAAATTTGGCGTGGGGAATTACTCCCACGTACCGACAATCACGCTAACTTTCGCTTTTATGGCTTTAAAAAAGTGGCCTTACAGCCGCCAAAATCGCCAAAAATAGCAATTTTTGGTATAAATTTACCCCTAAGAAAAAATCTAGAGCGTGCATAGAGAAATTTGAATATATGTGCACAACTATAGAAACCTTCCTCTATGCAACGGTACCATAATTGTTTTGAAAATTTCACTGCTTCATATCGTTTCCGTTATCACAAACTTCGTCATTCCAAAGCGTGACAAAAAAAACAGACAGACAAAAAACATAACACTTTTCCGTCTACAGCCGGCGCGCGACTCAGGATCCCCACCATACTTGGCATGGTGATAGAATATGCTTTATTAATTTAGGTTAGGTTAGGTTAGGGGTCGTTCAAGGTCATTGAAAATGGCGCCGTTCGATAGACCATGCGATATTCTATTGGTCCGCCATTGTAAATATAGCTCTATCTTGTACCATTTTCGATTTACCTGACGTTGAATACTATCGTGACCTTGAAATCGGGGTTAGAGGTGACTCAAGATCATTGAAATTGGTGCCATTCAAAAGCTTGGGTGCGGTTTTCTATTCGCATTCATTAGTAACTATGACCGTATCTGCAGCCGTTTGTCACATATTTAGCGTCAAACAGTGGTGTGACCTTGAAAACAGGGTTAGGTTTCGTTCAAGGTTACTGGAAATGGCCCCATTTGATAGATCGCATACGAGTTTCTATTCGCTTTCCATAGTATCTATGACGATATTTTGTATCGTTTGCGAGATATAGCGACTTATTGGTAGAAAATCGCGAAATTTTTATACCCCACCTGTATTTAGCGCCCCCGCAGGGGGTGACCTCGTCGGAATTTTGTGAAAGTGTTTGACGCTGGTAAAACGAGAATGATTGGGCTACCGTACGGTGAAAAAAACTATGACAATTATACGTTAAGCCATTTTCATACAATAGTGGAACGTAACGGACGGACGGACAGACGGACGGATGGACGGACATACAGATTTGCTTTATCAATATCGCGCGTCAATATGCTGACGCGCATTAAAAAACGACTGAATGCAGAAAGCAAAATGGAGACGTTATTCAGCACATTTTCCGCTGATCGCTGTGAATGTGTGACTGGATATCGATCTCATGCAGTGAGACGTGTTGAACTTATTAGTTATTTTTTTACGTTTCAGACACCCAATAATGCTTATTTCACTGTTAAAACAAAAGCTACGATTGCTCTTTAAAAATATTATTTCTTTTTGTTTGAATTCTGTTGTGGAGCAGTGCAACATCATTGCAAATTTGGAGATGTTTATATGAGCCATCCAGTAGCTCTATATACATATATTCAGGTTTTTATATAAACCCCCAGGATTTCCCTAGAGGAAAATTTGTACCAAAAATTATCAATTTTAACGATTTTGGAGTGAGTAATCCCACCTTTATAATGCCACAACAATGAAATTTGGCGTAAGCGAGCGAACCTGCAGCACGTCTTCCCCACGAGAAATTTTGCAATAATCCGTTTAGTGGATTCGCCCCTTAGGGGCAAATTTGTTCAAAAATTACCAATTTTGACATTTTTTGGGACAGTAAACCTAAATTTCAAAAGCCACAACGGTCGGTGAAATTTAGCATGATGGTGCGCACCTGAAACCCCTTCCTCTATACCTAATCCTGTAACAATCGCGTAAGCGATACGCTCCTTGGCAAATTTATACCAAAAATTCCCATTTTGACGATTTTGAGCTACACTTATGCCTATAAATACAGTGTTTAAATTTGGCTGACGGCAGGGGCGGTTCTACGTTGGGGCCGGGGGGCACAGGCCCCCCAAATGTTGGCCAGGCCCCCCAAATGTTTTGGTTCCAACAGCAACAATACGCATTCTTAAAATCTAGGCTATTTTTGTACAGTGGTGAAATCAACTCTCGTATCAGTTAGTGCATCAGCAATGATGAGATTACTGACCAAATCTCAGCACTTTCTAAATCCTGCTATTCTCTTATTCGTAACTTTCTTGCCCGCACTGTTTTCAATACTCCAAAAACTTGTCACATCACTCCTCTCCTAGCTTCTCTTCATTGGCTTAAAATTAAGGAACGTATTGAATACAAACTTCTTTCTCTTACATCTCCACAATCTTGTATCTCTCCAGTCCTCTCGCATTTTTACATAACGTACCACGTCCTGTGTCATGCATAATGCATGAGTGTGTGGCAGCCCCGTGATCGCATGGAAATAGAGGATTCATACGGTCAACATAATACGAATAATCACGGAAATTGACGTTAACTGAATAAATGGCTAATAGTACAATGAAAAATGACTTCGAAAGCGAAGAAAAAAAAGACTAGAAATCAATATGCATCACCTCCCGAAGGCAATGCGATACCAGCAGGCCCATTGAGTGATTTTTTTTTACAAACTTAGGCATGGGGAGGTGTCCCAGGTCCGTAGCCTCACGCCAAATTTCACGGTTGTGGCTTTTAAAATGTGGGCTTCCAGGCGTCAAAATAGCCAAAATTGCTCATTTTTGGTATAATTTTGCCAAAAACGGGTTATACCCACTTAACCAATTTTTGCAAAATTTGGCATTGGGAGGGTCTCCCACGTTTGCACCCTCACGCCAAATTTTACCGTTTTGGCTTAGTAAGTGTGGGCTTACGGCCCAAAAAATCGCCAAAAATGGTAATTTTTAGTATAAATTTTCCTCAAAGGCGTATATCCCCTTAAGTCATTTTTTTTACAAAATTTGGCCTGGGAGAGGGAGCCCCAAGACCGCACCCGCATGCCAAATTTCACCGTTGTAGCTTTAAAATGTGGCCGTACGGCTCCAAAAATCGCCAAAAATGGTATTTTTTGGTAAAAATTTGCCCCTCTGGAAAAATTCTTGGGGTCGATAGGAAAACTTGAACATCGATGCACAACTACAAACCTTCCTCTATGCAACGACACCATAATTGTGTTGAAAATTATACTGCTTCATAGCGTTTCCGTTAACAGAAACTTCGTCATTCCAAAGCGTGACAAACAGACAGACAAAAAACATCACACTTTTTCGTCTACAGCCGGCGTGCGACACAGGATCCCCACCATGCTTCGTATGGTGATAGAGGAGGTCCATCCCATTTTTGCATCCCCTAACTTTTTTTGATGCGATCAGTAGTTTCGCCGCTAGGGGCCATTGAAAATTTGTGGGAAAATGCCCCCACAGCGGAAAATGCTTATAACTTGGGTGTTTGTCCCTCTAAAGTGACCAAACTAAAAACTTAAAAGGTACCTATAGACGCGTACAAATGCTGAGAATTTTGTAAAAATATTGCAAACGAGTCGCCCCTGAGTTACAAATTTCTGGCCAAAATTTGAAATAACAGTTCTGGGGGCTGTATTCCCACATTTCTGCCCCGATAAACGTGAAATTTGGCACGGGGGAGCGGATCGTAGGTCCGCTCCCCGTGCCAAATTTCACGTTTATCGGGGCAACGTGTCGCCAGTGTGGGGCGAAAAACCCATTTTTGGACCTCTGAGTAAAAACAATACCGGCATGGCTGCGCTACGCGCAGGCCTGCCGGCAATAAAAAGTTATAATACCACCACGGGATTCGAACACACGACCTATGCCATAAAGCCGGAGCACCTTGCCCACTGGGCTATGGCGGCAGTCGGTGATATCGGTCTAAAGGTGCAATATAAGCTAGCGCATGTTAGGTACACGCCCGCGCGTGCGTAGACCAACCAATCACGGGCTGCCACACACGCATGCATTATGCATGACCCAGCACATGGTACGAAGTGTATATATGCCACCCGTTCGTCATCTATCGCCACACTGTCCCGACCAGAATCACGAAATGCACGAAATTTGGTCAGTTGATTTTCAGGAAAATTATTACAATTGTTGCCACCAGATGTCAGATTTTAAGGCTAAAATGCACCAAATTCGATTTCGGCTGGGGCTCCGCCCCAGACCCCGCTGGGGGAGCTTACAGCGCTCCCCCAGACCGCTAGCTGGATTTAAGAAGGCCTACTTCTAAGGGGAGGGGAGGGAGAGGAAGGAAAGGGGGAAAGGGAGGGGAAGGAAGGGATGAGGAAAAAGGAAAGGGGAGGGAGGGGAAAGGGAAGGGAGGGGAAGGGGAAAAGGGATAGGAGGGAAAGTTTAGGGGATAGGGGGAGAAAGGAAAGGGTAGGGAAAAGGGGAGATGAGGGAAAATTTAGGGGACCAGCCCCCCCCCAAATGTTTTTCCTAGAACCGCGCCTGGTTGACGGACATCTTTCGACATGATAGTCCGGGCTATGCATTGCATCACGCAGTAACCATTCGTGGTGAACAAAGATGTTAAACAAGAATTTTGCTATCACAAACAAATCGCACGCCAGTTGTGCACACAATACGTCGAGGACATCTATAATAACTCCGTGACCGTGAAATCTAGGTTAAGGGTCTCTCGAGGTCACTGAAAAAGGAACTATTGAATAGATCGTACACGACTTATTATTAGTCGAGTTATTTGACGTTGAATGTTATCACGACCTTGAAATGTGGGTTAGAGGTCACTCAAGGTTACTGAAGGTGGTGCCATTCGAAAGCTTGTGTCCGGTTTCCTATTCGCCTTCTATAGTAACTGTGGCGTTTGTGAGATATTCAGCGTCAGAGAATGGTGTGACCTTGAAAACAGGATTAGTTTGTTCAAGGTCATTGGAAATGGCACCATTTGATAGATCGCACACGAGTTCCTATTAGCGTTACATAGTAACTATATGGCGCTACCTTGTATCAGTTGCGAGATATAGCGAGTTATTGGTCGAAAATCGCGTAATTTTTATACTCCACCTGTATTTAACGCGTCCGAATTTCGTGAATATGTTTGCTCATAAAACTAGAATGATAGGGCTACCGTATGGTTAAAAAAACTATGACAATATGTTAAGCCGTTTTCATAGAATACCGAAACATCACGGGCGGACAGACAAATTTGCTATAGCAAATTTGTCTGTCAGTCCAAATTTGTTGATATATCAATATCGCTGACGCGCGATAAAAAACAGTGACAGGCTACTATTATGAGCTGACTACCCGTCAGCTTTTTACTGCACGTTAAATACACACTAGCCTATCGTATCGTATCGTATCGTACAGGATACTGGACACTTTACTAAAACCATCATACGTGCATGGGTAAAAAGTAGGCCTAAGCATACAAGAAGCTCAGCTGTCGCAGAGAGACCGCGCGACGCTTCTTGTCATTGAATATTTTGCTAAGTGACTCAAGCTCATTCGTAACGACACTGCTGAGTAGGGCGTGTGTAAGTCCCTATTAGTATTCCATCAAAAGTATGTTGTATATATCGTACCGTTTCTGAGATATTCAGCGTCAGAAATAGCGTGACCTTGAAACCGGGGACAAGGGTCGTTCAAGGTCATTGAAAATGGCGCCGTTCGACAGATCATAGATCTATTGGTTCGCAATTGTAAACATAGCTCTACCTTGTACCATTTTCGAGTTATTTGACGCTGAAAATATCGTGACCTTGAAATCTGGGTCAGAGATCATTCAAGATCATTCAAACTGGTACCATTCGAAAGCTTGGGTGAGGTTTCCTATTCGCCTTCTATAGTAACTATGGTTCTATCTTGCAGCAGTTTCGAGATAAAGCCCGATACTGGTCGGAAATCGTGATTTTTTCATAACACCCTTGCATTCGGCGACCCAGTTAGGGGGTCTCCGTCGGAATATTGCCATCCCGTTTGGTACGAAAAAACTAGAATGGTGGCGCTACCTACTCGTGAAAAAACTTAGACACAATACCGGCGTGTGACAGACAGGACGGACAGACGGACCGACATGTTGCCACGGCATAGTCCGCGCAATGCATACGCGTCGCGCGGTAACAACCTACGCACATACAGAACTACAGAATAGTTGTTTCTTTCAGTGACATAATATTTTAATATAAGGCAGTGGTTGAAAATACATTGATTAATTAATTAAATTGGTTAGGGCTAACGTATTGATCGATTGCAGCTTGAAGGCTATCATCTTCATGAATATTGAAGTTATTCGATCAGTTCTTGCTGTAACGGACGGATTCGACTTCGCTGGCTATGGGCACAGGGCATGCAGAGTGCACAAGAAAGCACAGGCTTTGTGTAGAGATTGTATCTGGAGTTCAACTGCCTGCCTGCCCAGTGCCCACTCCACGCGGGCCATAGTGTATGGCCGGCGTGCTGTGGACAGCCAGGCGGTTGAACTGTGGCGGTAATTACGTAACACACCGCGGACCATTGTGTCACGCACATTGCGGGTCAAACCTAAAAGCCGGTCCGGCCCGGCCCGGCCGTGGCGTATAAACTTTATCATAGGTGTTTAAAAAGATTCTAAACTGCAGCACTTGCTATGATAACTCAACGTATATAGGCAGACTATGTGAGTCATGTGGATTTCGTGGTTTTCATGCGTCTATTTCGTTCTAAAAATTACCAAAAGGAAGTCTTCAGCCTAAATTAAAAGGAATTAGTGATTGGCCCTTTAATGCACGCAGTAAAGTGGCTACGGACTGAGTCTGTCATATGTAATCAATCCCAAGAAATCTTCTTGCATAAGAATTGGCCCTCGTAATAATGTAACTTGTGTACGTATTTGTTCTTCATCGGGTGTTTTGTTGCCGTGGGTCAAGGAAATGAAGTATCTTGGTGTCACTATTGTCAGCTCCCGAAATTTTAATATTTCCACGGAAGAATCTAGACGTGCTTTTCATCGCGCTGCCAATGCCATATTTGGCTGCATCGGCAGAGTTGCTACAGAAGAAGCTGTGCTGCAATTGCTGCGTAGTAAATGTATTCCACTTTTGCTATATGGCCTTGAGGCTTGTCCACTAAGGAAAGCTGATTTAAATGTGCTTAACTTCGTGATTAATAGGTTCTTTATAAAGCTATTTCGTACAAACAATATTGAAATGGTCAAGAAATGTCAGTCGTATTTCTCATTTCAGCTATCAAGTGAAATGCTAAAACAAAGGACGGAACGTTTTGACATGAAGTTTAAGCGCTTGTCAGCATCATGGCTGTAATTTGATGTGTTTCTTTTCGAGTCAGTTGCAAGTGATAGCTATTATTGTCTATAATTAATATGCTATCCTACTTTAGTTAAGTTGCTCATTTTTCTTTTATACATTATGTTTCACTGTGCTATCATATATGGCGAATAAATATGTATATATGATCATTAGAGAATAGATATGTATAGGGGTGTCTGGTCATTTGCTCCCCGGTCAATTGCCCCCTGTCAAGTGATCCCGGTAATCTGCCCCCTAGGTCAAGAGTCCCCTAGGTCAACTACCCCCTCCCCCGGTCAACGCCCCTACCAGCAATACAGCGCACAACAATGTCGATATCTGTTAATATTCTGCTGCAATGTTTAACTATATTCTTATAATTTGTCATATATTTGTAGTTAAATGTTTCATCATTCATCGTCAAGTGCCTCACCCCAGCAATAGGCCTACACAACGCACAAGGCACAACACTATTGACGTATATTAATATACTGCTGCAACTAGTTAAACACCATTTGATAGATCGCATACGGGTTCCTATTCACCTTCCATAGTAGCTTCGGCGCTATTTTGTATCAGTTGCGAGATATAGCGAGTTATTGGCCTAAAGTCGCAAAATTTTTATACCCCATCTGTATTTAGTGCCTCTGTAGGGTGTGACCCCGTCGACGTTTCGTGAAAATGCTGACAAAACAAGAATGATTGGGCTACCGTATTGTGAAAAAAAAATTATGACAATACGTTAAGCCATTTTCATACAATAGTGGAACGTAACGGACGGACGGACGGACAGACGGACGCTTGGACGGACATACAGATTTGCTTTATCAATATCGCGCGTCATTATCCTGACGCGCATTAAAAAACGACTGAATGCAGAAAGCAAAATGGAGACGTTATTCAGCACATTTTCCGCTAATCGCTGTAATGATAGTTTTTGCCACGCGACGCTATGCAACCGGGTCCTTTGCTATCACAAGGATGTCCGTCCGTCTGTCTGTCCGTTTGTATGTCACACTCGTGCACTGTGTCAGAACGGCTAAGTCGATCGTCATGTAACCTTCGCCGGATTGTAGCGTAGGGTCTCTAGTTTTCTCAGGCCAAATATGAACCGGATCGGATTAGGGGTTCCATTTGATCCCGGGCGTCCAATGGAGGAGGTAGGTAAAAGTTGGGATTTTGGACAAAGATGCTTCTGTATCTCTTTAACCGTGCAAGATAGAGACAAAGTTTCTGTTGACGACGAATAGGAAGTAATATAGGCCCTACACGACGGTCATGTTTTCAATGACCTTGAGTGACCTCTAACCCCGATTTCAAGGTCATCTTGCGCTTAAAAGTCGCATATTTCGAAAATTAAGCCATCTATGGCCAGAGTTAGTATTAACTAATAGGAAGTCATACCAGAGGGAGCCAAAGGCACCATTTTCATTGATCTTGAATGACCCTAGCCTTATTTTAATGACAGGTTTTTCTAAGACGTTCAATATGGTGATAATAGGCCCGGATTTCGGTGACGGTTACTGCAACAGTGTGCCACGGCCTATAGCAAAAACTTTCAAGGTCACTTCAAGGTCATTATAGCATTCGTTCTGTAATGACGCAAAATGACGAAATTTGACCGAAATTCAGTACTAAAAGGCCAAAAATGGACTATAGCGACCAGAACGTGGATAGCAAGGTTGGCTTAACATGGAAGCAGCGTCGCGTGGCCTGTCAGCGATAGCTGAGCTTCTTGATTATGTTGTAATGTATGTTGTTGAAAACGAAAGGTTGACTCGCTGAGGTATTATTTTCTGACGGTTATAGCATTAACGTGTTGCTCGCTTTTAATCGGATGTCTTTTTGAACTTAATGTATGCTAACAATTTTACTGTAATGATCAGTCTTACTAGATTGACATACATGGATGGAGGCTGATTGACAATCACATTATACATGTAGTGCGCGGTGTGTATAGTTTGCTGTACATTTTTGTTAGTTAACTTGCGTATTGTAGAAAGAAGATACTATTAGTCTGCAAATAAGTGCTCATGATATAATGTATGAACTTCGTTTAGTGTGTTGATCTTGTTATTTGTGAATTTGTACCATAGGAAAGCGACAGCAACCAGTCTATGCTAGAAACTCATTCTGCCACGATCTAACCTCATACAGTCCACTTACGGAGATGCAAAATTAACGACCCGAACGGGTCTTGGAGCCGGGTTAGCCAGACCGTATATAACCACATATATGGACACCCGGCAAAGAAAAGCAAAGCCACCCTCTCCCTGTGGCATCTATGCCCGAACATCTCTAGTGCGTTGCTATAATCAAGAAGGCTAGGTAGTGTAAACTATTCAAGTTTCAATGTTCAGGATGGCAGAACCATCAGCCTTGTTCTTTCAATCGATGGGCTCCCGTTGTACATTTACGGGAGAACCCGAGCAGGATAAGACACGAATTTGCAGCACAGGAAAGCGATAGCAACCAGTCCATGCGGGAAAATTCGATCCGGGATCGAACGTCATGCGATCCACTTATGGAGATGTAAAAATAAGACCCGAACAGGTTGTGGAGCCGGGATAGCCAGACCACATAACCACATATCTTGGCCCCGGTGTCCGGCATGGGAATGCAAGACCACCCCTCCCTGGGGCACCTATGCCCCCGTACATCTTGCTTATGCCTTGCTATAACCAATGTTCAGGAATGTGGAGCCATGCCACCGCCATTGCTCTCTTAACCGATGGACTCCCGTTGCATATTAACGGGCGAACCCGGGCAGGATACGACGCGACTTTGCAGCACGGGAAAGCGACAGCAAGCGACGAATGGTGGAAATTTTGATTCTGTGACGATTGGACCTCACACGATCAACTTGTGGAGATGCAAAGTTGACGCCGCGAACGGGTGGTAGTGCCGGCATAGCCAGACCATAAATAACCACATATATACGGGAACCCGGCATGGGAAAGCAAGACCACCCCTCTTTATGTTAGTCATGCCCCGTACGTGTATTGAATACGTTGCTATAACCAAAATGGATATATAGCTGTCTAAACTATTCAAGTTCAAATGTTCAGCAAAGTGGAACCATTA
>Ga0209149_1002102_pt1 | contig 10877 bp, 8 predicted proteins | sample WorMetTyACAVOLI2_FD_187423 | JGI IMG/M metagenome (GOLD analysis project Ga0209149, IMG submission 187423) | Marine gutless worms symbiont microbial communities from Max Planck institute for Marine Microbiology, Germany - Olavius algarvensis... ...
CCAACGGTGAAAAAATTTCGAGGTATATTTATTCATTTTAACAGAGTCCACGAACATGACAGACAGATGGACTGACGGACAGACACTGCATGACGGCATAGGCCACGCTTATGCATAGCATTGTGCGGCAAAAACAAGCTTAGTGATACGTTTTAGTAAGAAAAACCAATAAGGGCTCACTTTTGGGGCACCTTGTATTTAAAACTGCATAATGTACAATGCTATCTAACAGTATATAGGCAACATAGGAGGAGAGATAATGAAGTTTGTCATGTTCATACAGAGAAAACATGCACAAAATACAAAAAAATACTCCTTACAATTATACAGACAGGCGACAGCCATACTGAATTTCATAACATGATAACTCCATAGTGGATGAATATATTTGCACAAAATTTGGTACATAGATGCAATGCGACCACGCAGAAATGTCCACGTGACCAAGAAAACGGAAGTTAATTTGCATGACGTCAGTAGTCAAACGTCGGAAACATGTAGGTCGTTCTCAGCAGTTATACAAGATAGCTGAACGTATTTGGTACAGAACGCGAGAAACTTGTAGTAAAGTGTGATACGTGTGATCGTGTTATTAGAAGAATAAAAAGTATTTGTGATGTCTAAATTACTACAATTAAATAAATAGTCAACACGAGTGCGAACAACTGCACATTTCCCTGCCGAATAATCCATTATGACATGGTGCGTAAGTCGTGTTACTCAGAGTTAACCCTCATGAAGGCCAGTGAATGATAGGAAATATTTTCTCTGCCTCTCTAGAGATAAAACAATATTTTGTTTGTATGAAATCTTAGTTCGTATGGACATGATGAGGCTGTTAGCTGGTGGAAGTTCTAGAGGCCATGTTTGGCAAAGATTGATACCGTAACACAGAATAAGGCTATTTTGGCAACTGTGCCACCAAGCTGCAAATCAGATTATGTTAGTCATATTAATCTTAGTTTTTCGTTTGACTAACAATCTAAACTATAACAAACGACAAAATTCAAAAATTTTCAGAGGCCACTGAGGCCCCAGTTTAGCTTGTGCATAAATCCAGCCTGGATTGTCAGATATTGTCAACCAACGTCTAATATTGGTTTAGCCACTGCATGAGCTGGTGCACCTTAAAGAAAACATAAGATAGGGTGCAGGTGTCCCACACGTCTCTCAGTTATGGTCAAACTTCACAGCAAGGAGAAAACAAGGTGGCTTGACACTCACCATCCGTTTGAAACATTGCTTGTTAAAAATCATCTGCCTTTTACATGTCCATACATAATTTCATTTTTATATACATTATATATCTACCACATAATACTTGATGTAGTCATTCATAGTACATCAACTTCCTTCTCTGTTATAGGGTTTGCAGTCATGAAGTCGGGGAATGTTTGTGAGTTTTCTGTTGACAAATCTGCTGAAATTTATACTGTACATCAGCAGTTTTAATAACGACTTGGCCAGATATGGCAACATCATAGCAACAGTCCGAATACAGAACAGCCGAACAAACATGGAGACATAGACAGGTGGCTGGATCAGGCAGTCAGATGTGAAACATGGTCATCACAGCAGTCTGTCCCAGTCGGTGTCATCATCATCAAGGTCGTCAGGATACTGCGGGATGACATTACAATGGCTTCCAGCGACATAGTACGGTGGCGGCGGCATAACAGCTGCAGCAGTGCCATCTGGTGACTGAAACAGCACCCCACACATACTATCACATTCACACACTATTAGCATTGGCTTTGTGTAGAACAGACAATCCGTTTTTAATTAAACATTTCGTTACTGTTGTAAAAAAATTCCCAGTTTTTGCAATGTCAGTATTGTGGTCTATTGTGTCAATCGATAATATGGCACAGTGCTGCTCTTTAGAAACTAGAACATGGACACCTCTCACCAGCCATCAATACAGTACGATACGATAGTGTGTATTTAACATGCAGTAAAAAGCTGATGGATAGACAGCTTAGTCTACGACACAGAATAAACAAAAAATTAAAATGTGAAACTAAAAATAAAATTATGAGCATGACACGCTATGTTACAACTGTAGCAAGGTAAGTTATAAAAATTAAAATTGGTGGCAGTGGCAGGCACAGTAAACTTTATTGCAGGATGCTGCCACCTAATGACATGATCACAGCATCTTTATGAATGTTTCTGTAACCGAACATATTTAATATTCTGGAGGGTCTGATCAGTAAAGTAGGTAGGTAACAGCACCAACACCAATTACCAGAAACACAAGTGCCCTGACATTTTAATTGTCACTTTTAAAAATAAAACAATGGCTATTACCTGTTGGCCGATAAGCTGGCGACCAGACATGTCGATGGCATAAGCACCGCTCTGTGTCATGGGCGAATCAGTTGATGATGAGCTGTGTAAACTCTGATGACTCATTGCATATCCTAGTATCAAAAAATAAATGCCCATGTTTTTGTCTCCACTCAGAGGCGTCAGAATGCATTGAAAATTAGGATGGCTGACAGAGGCATCGGGAAAGGGTTGAGGGACTCAGCAGGACCCAGGGGCAGAGCCTCTGGCATGAGTCTGGGGGCAGCCTCCAGAAGCTAACGAGATGAAATTTCAACTGGTAGCAATATTCAGTACTGATAACATGGAGATACATTACGACGCTAGAAAACAACGGCAATTACCTGTTGGCCTATAAGCTGGCAAAGAATTGTCCAAGGATTGGCAAATAAACACTGATAAATGTAAGGTTCTACATTCTGGCTACAATAATCCACAAACTGAGTATACTATGGATGGAGTGAAATTGCAGTCAGTTAAAGGAGACAAGGATTTAGGAATTATTGTAAGTGCTGATATGAAGTTGGAGAGACAATGCATTGAGGCAGTTGAGAAAGCAAAGTATTATACATGTAGTATGGTATAGTAGGGTTTAACTTCCCACTCGACACATTATAGGTCATTTCGGAGATGATTTTACAGGTCACATGACCCAACCAACAGCGTCATAGCACTGAAGGATGCTGGTTAGTCAACCAGGTCAAGGGGCAATGCCACCAGGCTCAGCTCACTAAAAGGTAAAGAGAAAGATGTAAGCAAAAAAAAATTTAATATCTATATAGCACCATGAAGACACAGAGGTGCTCGGAAGACTGAGAGCTAAACCAAGCAAGATCAAAGCCCGATACAGTCGACCGACGTGTAAGAACTGCTCGTATCTTTGTGCACCATAATAATAGTACACAGTACTGTAACATAGAAACAGTTTTACTTATATTCCCTGTTCTCCAGACCAACATCACATCTCAGATGTGGCGAAGTGGAAATAAGGGGGGGGGGTGCAAAGTATTATAATACCACTATATAGGAGCCTGGTTAGACCATACTTAGAATACTGCTGTCAAGTATGGAGTACATATTTTAATAAAGATAGTAATTTAATCGAGGGTGTTCAGAGAAGGGCTACACAAAATGATAAGAGGATATAAAATATTTCTCTTATGCAGAGAGATTGGCAAGTTTGGGATGTACCGGCTCACTACCAGGAGAGTCAGCAGTGACTTAATACAAACCTTTAAGATCATAAATGGAATAGGTAAAGTTGATAAAGGATTGTTCTGTGAATTTGACATTGGAGGTAGAAGAGCATTTAACTAAGTTGTTCAAGAAACGTAGCAGACTTGACACTGGGAAATATACTTTCAGTAACCGAATAGTAGATAAATGGAATTCCTTATCACAAGACTATTAATTGCACTATGATAAATACATTTAAACAGCACATTCAAAAACACCTGGAACCGGAACATTATAATAACAGTGTTACTTTGGATAGTAATTTAATAGCTAAGTCCGTCAGGATATTGCATGCTAAATTTCATTGCAATAGACTTAACAACTGTACAAGATATTCAAGATTACACGAGTCTCATTTTCGGGACATAGTGTAGATTTCATAATTGTTATGAATGAGAGACAGACGAGCAGCTTGAATACCCAGCGAAGGCGTCTGGTCGTCACTGCCTGGATAATTCTCATACATCTGTCGATGAAAGTTTGCCGGGTTTATCGGTATCGGTGACTGCGGAATCATCTGATGTGAGTAGGCAGAGCAGCTTGGCTCTGACTTGATGAGACCATTCTGTGCAAAGAACTCATTCAGTGACGACGCTAGGTCAAGAAACTGGTCGCGATTCAGTGGCAAACTACTGGCGTCCAACGAGCGCACGCTCTCCATCAGAGCTACAACAACCAGAGTGCACTCAGATAATGCAAACCTCCATCAAGGCTACCATGCATGTTGATATTGGGATTTCCCAGAGTGACTTCCCCTGCTGCAATACGTGCCCCGTAATACTGGGATTTCATAGTGGTTAATTCCACTGCACACAAGAAGGGTATCTTCACAAACAAACCAAAGCAAAAACATAACCTCCACAGCAGTGGTACTAACAGCTTCGTGACATCTGTAAAAGAAATTGTTTCCATACACAGCACTTGGTTATCAGTACAAGCGAAAAGCCCTTTCTGAATAACCTGATAATAATAATATGTAAACTTCTAACGCGCGCAGTGTCGGAGTATATTACCGAAACTGATACGTTGAGTGGAACATTAAACCATTAATGTTTTAATTATATATTTAAATAAACTGGGACACATACCTGTAACTATCTATTCTAATCATCCCGCGCCTCAGATTCGGTCATATACTCCGACATTGCGCGCGTTATAAGTCTACGTATTATTATTATCTTTCATGTTTGACAACAGTCGTCTTTTTATCTTCTCAAACTAGTGCCTACCTATATCACTCATTTGATTTTGACGTCTCGACTCTTAACATAAGAAAAAGTGGTCTTGCAGTTTGCAAAGAAAGAATAACTGGCCTTTACCAAACTTGAAAGACTGATATGCAGGATGGGCCAAAAACTGAACATCACTCCATAAATTAATTGTTACTGTACTTTAGTGTGGTATTTTGTTTTGCTGAACTCGTCCAAAGAATGGTGGTGACATAAAACACCGGTCTTTATTTTTCGGCCCAACCTGTATATACATACATGCACAGTGAATTTAATTAGGGTACCAAATTTTAGTGTCCAATATTTGAACCCCTCTCAAATTTTTTAATCCCAGATTTTGATATTGATTCTTGACCACATCACTGATTAGCCCTATTAGTATCAATATTCTAAAATACACTGTAATAGAAAAAAAACAGCTACTTTTCTTTTCTTGGATAACTCTTAGAAAAAGTAACCAATCTGAATGAAAATTTCAGACGAAATAGCTAATGAAATGCTGATTTTACCAGCATAAATATAATTTGTATTCTTTTTAAATATTCAGTTGCTAGCAGCGATGTAAACGGGACGTCAGTAAAAGTGTCGTTACAGCAATGAGATTTACCATTAACGATAAACATCTCATTAAATGGGTGTAAGTGAAAAAATTACGTAGAAAAACGCTTGCTCGAAATGTTTTTGACAGAAGATGAAGTCTTGATACTGTAAAGACACTGATCAAAATATCAGCGTGACTTTGTTGATCCTTGCAGTGGGGTGGGCATTGTGTGGTCGACCACAACCCGAACACGAGTCAGTGATGCCACTGCTGTTACTTTCTCCGTTAAATGTTTTAATCAATTAAGACTCTATCCTATGTCAGGAAACATCTTTAGAAAGCGGTTTTCTTCACACTTTTTATTTCTTCACAAACATTTAATAATAATGTGATCTCCAACGATAAAATCTTATTGCTGTAACGACACTTTTACTGATGTCCCGTTTACATCGCTGCTAGCAAAGAATATTTAAGAAGAATACAAATTATTTTTATGCTGTTAGAATGAGCATTTCATTAGCTATTTTGTCTGAAATTGTCATTCAAATTGGTAACTTTTTCTAAGAGTTATGCAAGAAAACAAAAGTGGCTGTTTTTTTTAACAGTGTGTAACTCGCACGAGTCCATGAAAAGCGTCTCACATTTGAGTAGAGAGCTTAAAGTCATACTCCAACGTACTTTTTTTTAAATAAATGAAGGACTTGCATACATATATTACAAAACTGAAATTATTTTTTTTTAAATAAAGCAGTTGTTTTGATTTTAAAAATGAACTTTGTTATTTCAATATTTTGTGCTATAAGCAGAATCACCATTTTTTAAATAGCTGGACTTCATACTGACAGCCTTTAGTACAGTCAACAATGTGATCATGCGCGAGTAAAATGTCGGCAATATTTCGTCTGCTTGCATGAAAGAATATTAATTCTTTAATTGCTGCAACTCATTAATGTCAAATTCAAGTAAAATTTTGCCATCGAATAGCAGTGCTTATAAACGGACGGCATTTTGCATTACTTTCCGAATGTGACAAATGCTGTTTACATGCACACTGTGTTTTCGTTGGAACACAGAGTCATACATCAAATACCCATAGAAGCTGGCACTCAGTACATTCAAGATTAAAAAGTTTGAAAATTGTTTTCTTGCTACACAAATGGAGTAAATTTGATTTAACTATCTAAAATGACTTGTGTATATATACACTACATGGCGAGTATAGTTTTGGCTAATTCATTTTTTTGGCCGGAGTAAGACTATGCTTGGTCATGATGCTTCGGCTGCTGCATGTGTATAATGGACTTCCCTGCCCGGTGGACACCTGCACCTGTTCAAACTGCATGTTGGATACTGGCCCATGGGACAGAGTAAAAACATAATAGCCTCCACTGTACATAGCCTACAAATGCATGAACATACTGTCCTTATACACTGGTGAATTTTACCAGAATAAAAACTCACTTGGAAACTGTGTGAGATCAACATTGTTCCAGTTATAACTGCCAGCCATCTGGAAACTTTCTTTCAGAAAATCCAGTGATGATAAATCGACAGCCCCGACGTCATTATCAGCTGAAGAGACATACAAACAGAAACATTCATTCACTGCCGGATAACAACATTTAAATTAAAATTAATTGATTATATTTCTTTGAGCAAATAAATCCAGTTCGAGTTCCAGTTAATTCTATACAGCATCATGGCCATTAGCTTTTGAGGCACTAAGCAGAAAGGTTTGAGCAACTTGCCCAAGGTTGTTACGTAGTAGTGCAACAGCCGAGAACTGAACCTGCAACCTATTGATTGCAAATCCGACGCCTCGACCCATGTGCCACCAAATCGCGCTAAATACAAACTGTTATCAGTTGGGAATGACGGAACTTATCTCCACCCAGTCCTGAATGTGCTTAATAACATGGCAGTAACTGTTCATGTCTATCTATACCTGCTCATTCCTTCACCCAGACGTTGCAGATGCAACTGTCCAGCAAACTGAAACCAGTCCAGTATTTGGTTTGTCAAAAAAGCAATGGAGGTCGTTTCGGCCCGAAACCTGAGAACCTCAGCGCCGACAGCAGGGATGGGGATTTTTGGGGAGGGAGAAGATAGTCCCACTCCCCACCAGCTAGGGGGTACAGGAAGTGCTGTAAGCTCCCCCAGTAGAGTCAGGGTAAAGACCCGGCTACCCAGAGCTTTTTAGGCATTTTATTGCTTGGGAAACACACGTACACTGTGAGTCAAAAAAACAAGACACCCTACTCGAGTCGATAACTTTGCAAAATATTAATCGATTTTCAAAATTCTTTCACTGCTAGACTCGGCACAAAATTTGCTACAACATGATCATTACATACCCCACCACACCTTAAAGACGTTGCTGCACTACCTTGTGAAACCGTAATGTTTCAGTTATTGGCAAGTTCTGGAGCAAACATACTGTTAAAACGTAATGTTAATGGAGTGAATTAAACTTCGCAAAGTCTGACTGATGCGAGAGTTAGAGCGAATGTTTGAAGTGTCCACCTCAGGCTCGAACCCAGGCGCGGAGACGTTTACGCCACCTGTTGATGGCGTCGTCGATAAGGCTCTGCTGTATACCAGCCCGCATGTCAATCAGACGGCGCTTCAAATCGTCCAGATCCTTGACCTCTGGTAAACTCTGTGCTGCATAACGCCCCAGACCTTGCAGTCGACCGAATTAAGGTCTGGGCTATTCTGTGGCCACAGATCTGGCGAAATGAATGCAGGTGTGTCACGTTCCAGGAGATTTATGGTGTCACGTGCCCTGTGTGCCGGGGCACTGTCCTGCTGAAAAATGAAGAATTCGCCAGAAATCTGAAGAATGGCAGGCAACAACTGTTGAGAAAGCAGGACGTTACGATAGTAAGCACCGTCAATTTTGACTCCAGGATCAACAAACATTAACTGTGTGACACCCAACTGACACCATCACTGAATGAAGTTCGATCATCTATGAAGAAGACGTTCAGCGGGGATATGCTTCTTCGTCGTCGATGCAGCTAAGTAAAGTCGGTCGTTCTGTGAATTTCTTCGCGTGGCCACTGTGAAAACTTTTTCGTCGGTGAACCACATGTATCACTTTCTAAATACTTGGCTAGCAGCATCTTTGACTGACTGAGTCTTGCCTGAGGATTGGCTTTGTTCAGTTCTTGACCACGGCGTCTCTTAAAGCACTTCAGGCCAAGATCATGATGGATGATACGCACCACGGACGCCTGTGCCAGACCGGTCTCTCAGGCTATTTGACGTGTGGAATGATGAGACTGTGGCTGGTCCTCCTGGCTTAACACCAACTCCTCCAATGCCAACACATTTTCTTCTGTACGCGCCACGTTTGGTCTGCCGCTGCCACGCTTTCGGTCGGTGCTTCCAGTTTCCTTCAGTTTCTTCAGCAGTGTATCAAGCCCGGCTTTCGTCCAGTTTTTCATAGGAAATTCTGCTAATAACCTTCGTGAACCGTAACCTTTAAACACGTGTCACTTTTTTATCCTCTTCACTGAATGACACAATTAAGTTAAACTTTTATTTATCTGTCAAATTTGTCTGCTTTTATTTACATCAAACGGAAGTGTATCTAAAATGATGAGGTATCCGAAACTAAAATATTAAGTAAGTAAATTTGCTTAAATTTCTTTTCAAAACAATGTTTCTGCAGTACTGTATTTTTGAATTTATGCGATTTTTGAAACATTACGGTTTCACAAGGTAGTGCAGCAATGTCTTGGTGGGATATGTAATGATCATTTTGTAGCAAATTTTGTGCTGAGTCTAGTAGTGAAAGAATTTTGAAAATCGATTAATATTTCGCGAAGTTATTGACACAAGTAGAGTGCTTTGTTTTTTTTTGACTCACAGTGTATTACTGAAGCCGACCCCCCAGACCAATATTTTCGATCATCAGTGAGCGGTCATCCTCAACCAGTTGGGGTTAAATCTCCCAACTCTCCCGGCAAATCAAACACTGGTTTAATCAGTACAAGTACCATATAAATTACTGTGTGGAATTAGCTTAGATTAAAAACATTTATTATGCAATACACTACAGAAAAGTCCAGATAATTCACAGTTTAAGCGAACCTTGAGGCGTCTCGAACACAGTTTTGTAAAGAGACTTGAAGGATTCACTGAGATCTTGGAATGCAGGATTACTATCGACAAATGATGCCGACCGATACCCAGTCTGCTGTGGATGACTGAGCGGCAATGACACAGTCTGCTGCTGGTGACTGACGGGCACTGAAACAGCCTGCTGCTGGTGAGTGAGGGGCAGTGAAGCAGTCGACTGATGACGACTTATAGGTAATAACGTGCTGTGTTGCTGAAATAATGCGGGATACACTGATGACTGCTGCTGCAGTGGCATCTGCTGCACAGAACCAGGCTACAGACGGCAAAACACACACATGCATGTACAACATTCTAACAGCATCTTCCATGTTTACCTGAATAAAGATGTTGAAGCTGTATTTTGTACAGACTGGAATACTGCTGCTACTATTTTGACAAAATTATCACCGGTTGACAGCACAAAGGTGCTAATGTCTACTTTTTGACGAAAACGATATTTGATACCGGGTGACAGCCCGAGATTTTCCAATCTCTGGACAAAATGTGAAATTTTACAGAAATGAAAAATGACTTTATTGAAGCAGTTCATCAAACTTCAGTGGACGTGCAAAGGCATTATCTCCATTTCACTCTTCCACAAAGGTTTAAGTCCAGCCATTGACTTAATTCCTAGGCCTACGTTGCTTCTTTCTGACATGCAGCATAGTACAATTACCAGTGATTGGATGGAAGTGCTTGTTTTGTTTACGTCATTGCAAAATATTGTGATTTTGTAAATAATTTTCAAAAGCACAAATGTCGTATGTCCACATAATGGGACATATGACCTTTGTATCTTTGCAATTTTCTTGAAAAAAGGTTTTGTGGAGATAGCACCTTTGTGCTGCAAACCATCATTATATCTGAAAGTCACACAGATGTAAGTAAGTAAGTAACTGCCTGAGGCTCATACCAACACAGAGCTGTGAATGTGCTCGGCAGTAACATCAGCGGTAGAATGGCGAGGTGAATGCAGACTGAGGTTGATAAGCTGGTCCCCAACAATGGGCGAACAACTCAACATCCGGTCGCTTGGTGACGGGCATTTCTCAACTTTGTATGGAGACAACTACATGACATCAACAATATTCCAATTATGAATTGCAACAACAGCAACAGCTCAAAGACGTTGGTGTTACACAAACCAGCAGTGCATAATTAGTCCACAACTGAAGACATAAAAACTAATTTAGAATATGCTTTAAAAATTCATTTCATGACAGGATAGTTACATACGGTTTTTGGCCGACCGTTAGGTCAGGCCATTGCTACAGGAAATCCGTCCGTCCGTCCGTCCGTCTGTCTGTAACGTTGGTGTATTGTGGCCAAACGGCTTAAGCGATCGGGATGATTTTTGGCACACACCTTGCCCTGGTCAACAGTGACCATGTATTAGACGGAGGTCCGAATCCCCC
>Ga0209149_1002104_pt1 | contig 10875 bp, 5 predicted proteins | sample WorMetTyACAVOLI2_FD_187423 | JGI IMG/M metagenome (GOLD analysis project Ga0209149, IMG submission 187423) | Marine gutless worms symbiont microbial communities from Max Planck institute for Marine Microbiology, Germany - Olavius algarvensis... ...
AATAATCCGTTGCTATCTTTTAGTGTTTTGGTCTTGTTATGGTAAGAAGTGATCGCATAATACACTAAGGACCCCAACGATCCTGAGATGAGTCCATGCTGAGCTGAAACCGAAGATTAACATAACAGTGCTCAATGCTGGCAATATGTCACAATTCTCGTCACTCTCGTAAACAATTGCACAATTACCCACCAATGTTGGCTGAACACGTGCAGCCATCTTCGCTGCCCTCGTTCCAGCTCTATCAAATATGAGTGTGGCGGTTTAAAATCCACGATCAATCCTGGTCTCTGCCACTTACTCAGAAATTTATTGAAAGAATCAGGCAAAAGCACAATGACCTGTTCCCCAATTTCCATCTTCTTTTCACGTGCTCTCAGATTGCAATATGCCACATATTTTTCGTATTCCTGCGTGGCATGGTCGCACATTCATGAATTTTACTTAATTTTGTACGCAAATCTGTTAAATACTCACTTTACTCACTTACAGATTTTACAGTGTCAATGGCAAATCAATCTCACCAGTCCAAAACTCCTTGATTAATTTCAATGGGTTTGGTGGCGTTCTTGCAAAAACTATTACATGTGGACTAGTGCCAAGTGTTTCATTTTTAGATTCTTTGATCGTCCACAAAACAAGCGGTAACACCTTGTGCCATTTACGCAGATCTTTTTGACAAACGTGATGAAGCATTTTCTTGACAGTTTGATTAAGTCTCTCTACTAAAGAATTTCCTTCTGGATGTAGAGCAGTAGAAAATGTAGGACTGCACCCAAACAATTTAATGAATTCTTGTGTCAGCTGTGATGTGAAACACGTTGTTTGGTCTGAAGTAATCACTTTACTTACATCGACCAGCCAAAAATTTGCAAAATACAATCACAAACTGCTTTCGCTGTGACAGACCTTAACGGAAACGCAAATGGAAACCGTGTACAAGAGTCAATCACGCAAAGACAAAATTGAAGATATGCCTGTTCGGTCAAAGGTCCTATAATGTCGAGATAAATGTGAGAGAATGGTATCTCGTCTCTCGGAATGACAGTAATAGGAACTCTGTCTTTTACCACGGCTCTTGCTTTCTTTTGACATGCTAGACAACTGTCCACGTAATCTTTTACAGTTTTAGACATGTCAGGCCAGTAGAAATTGTGATGTATTTTCTCTTTTGTTTTACGGTGACCTTGATGACACAGATCATGTGCCAAGGTACACACCTCTGTCCTACGTCCTTGTGGCAAACAGTTGTTCCACATTCCGGCCTAAAACTTGGTATTTATGGTACAGCAAACCATTTTTAATAACTTTGAGTGACTCCCAACATAGATTTCAAGGTCACGATATTATTATACGTTAAATAACTTGAAAATGGTGCAAAAATAGAGCTATAATTATTTACAGCGGCTGACCAATAGAAAGTCGTATATGGTCTATCGACTGGAGTTATTTTCAATGACCTTGAATAACCCCTAACGCAATTTTCAAAGTCACGCCATTCTTTGATGCTAAATATTTCACAAACGGCTAAAAATACGGCCACAGTTGCTACAAAATCGTGCAATTTTTAATGACCTTGAACGACCCCAAACCCAGATTTCAAGGTCGCACCCTTATTTAACGCTAAATATCTCCGAAACGGTATGAGATACTGACATAGTTACAACGAAATACTAATAGTGACTTGCGCCCTTCTCAAGAGTATCATTTCGAATAATCTTGAGTGACTTAGCGAAATAGTCAATGACACGAAGCAACGCGCGGCCTCTTTGCGACATCCGAGCTTCTTGTTTTGAGACACAGACCGTCAATTCGCTACTACGTAACATAACATATGCGAAAAATGGACTCAGACGCTATGCACCTGTGTGTCCGTATCTCTGAATCTAGATCTGTGATCGGTTTCCGGTTCCACATAGTTCTGATTTATAACTGAATAAACCTCTTGGTGCTGCCAAAACTTATTTACAGGATGAGGCAAAATAAAATATCCCAACGCAGAAATCGCGTTGGGATATTTTATTTTGCCTCATCCTGTAAATAAGTTTTGGCAGCACCAGGAGGTTTATTCAGTTATAAATCAGAACTATCTGGAACCGGAAACCGATCACAGATCTACGTAGATTATGTTTTCACCCGTCAGTTTAATTTTACTCAAATAACTTAATATTTGGCGAAGTGGCGCAGCATCAAAGTCAATGTTCGATTTTCGCTAATCAACAGCTTAAGATATCTAACATTTTCCTCTGTTCGTGCAATTTTCGGCCGACCGCTACCTACCTTTCGTGCCGTAGCTGATGCACGCTCATCAACCTGTTTTCGCTGAGCAAAGCTTCCAATCCTTTTCCAGAAAATTGCAACAATGGTTCGGTATCCAAAACCAAGTTTCCGCAATATCTCGATCCAAGCTTTATCTTCGTACGATATTTTACCCATAACCAAAGTTATAGGCGTAACTGCGATCCATTATGACTTGAAATATTGAAGAATTTAAGGTTTATTACAATGCTATGTTGCACGCAAGCATAAAAAATAATGACGTAACAACAAATGTAGTTCTTGTTGTTCAATTACTTTAATAATAACATCGACTTTTTGTTCAGTTGCGAAATTCGTTCTTGAAGTTTGCGTTTCTGTCAATTTGACATATGTCAAGTAAATACAACACAAAGCAATACATTAGTGCACAGTATTGTGCCAAACAAATGAGCGAAATTTGGTGCAAAAATATTCCGGCATTTCTGTGATAGGCCTACAGCAATTTTCGTGTTGGGATATTTAATTTTGTATCACCCTGTATACGTGTTTTGAATTTGTATTAATTATCTGTATCAATAACATAATCCGGCGGAGTGTTCCATGTAAATATTCACAATACGCGGGCAAAAGAAATATTTTCTGAGATCATAATAAAAGCTATAATTTTCCCATTTAAATTTGTTTCCCGTTGTAGATACTCTAGTATTTAAGGGTAATTCAACTACAACATCGGAATCATAATAATTATAGGTTATTTTAAATATTTCAATCATATCTTCTCTCAATCGACGGTATTTTAATGTAGGGAGATTTAACTGTGAATTGTTTGCTGTGAATTGTTTGCTGAACGATACAAGAAATTAACTAATTAGTGGATGAGAGAGGCGAACGCTACCGCCTGAACCACGCCGTCGTGGTAAAACTTTACCACTCCTATACTTAGTTTACCCCTAACGTTCGCTTATCTCATGGGCGAATTGCGAGTTTTTCGATGCAGTGGGGTGATTATTGCGTCTTATAAGTATCCTAACTTACTTACGTACTGATCAGTTTCTTGTTAATAATAATCTATAGCAGTTCGATCGAATAGCCTTCAATCCATGTGGTGAAAAATTTTTATTAGAAGGCCTAGAGTGTTACAAAGATAGGCCTACTCAAATGAAAGCTTCTTACATTACAAAACTAACCGCTGAACTGAAAAGTAGCGATAAGTGCAGTACAAAAATAAAATATATTCCTTTGTTGCTTAGTTTGATCAGCTGACCTCGTATCGATATTTACAGTGTTGAGATTACAAATTTCTGAAAAGTCTCGGAAAAATATCAGACTCGTTAGAAACGTTTCCCAAGTTGGAAACATCTAAATTCAGAAATACACGTATGTTGGACACGTTTACCATAAACATTTCTGACAAAATGTTGTCGCTAATACCGTAATAGAAGTAGAAGGTAACTTGAGAGTCCAAACTCAGGCTGGGTCTTTTTAAACGTTTTTTAAACGTTTAAACGTTTAACAAACGTTTATGATTAAACGTTTAGCCCAACCCTAATGACGTCATCGGAAATACCCCCATTAGTCATCCCTTATTCATTTCTGACTCATGTCCTAGCTAGGGTTAGGGTTGCTGACTTAGTCAGATACCTTAGGGTTAGGCCGAGTACCCGATACTTGAACCGATATTCTGACTCATACCGTATACGTCAGCACTACGTAAGCATTATTCATCCCTTACGTCAGCATTTTCATTAGTCATCCCGCGCACGCATTAGTCATCTCTATACGTCAGCATTACGCAAGCATTAATAGTAGTAGATTAGCTGGGCTTTAAGAGTCAAACGTCAGCATTTTTCGTAAGTATTACTCACCCTTGACTCATGTCTGACTCATACCCTATACGTAAGCATTAGTCACCCCTAGTTATGAGTCATCAGGTCTGACTCATCTCATGACTCATTCCTGACTCATGTCACTTACGTCAGCATTTTGCAAAAGCATTAGTCATCCCACATATGTCTGACTCATTCCTATACGTCAGCCACTTACGCCAGCATTTTACGTAAGCATTAGTCATCCTTACGTCAGCATTTTCATTAGTCATCCCACCCACGCATTAATCATCTCTATACGTCAGCATTACGTAAGCATTAGTCATCCACTTACGTCAGCATTTTACGCATGCATTAGTCATCCCTTACATCAGCATTTTCATTAGTCATCAGGAACATAACCCTAACCCTAATTGGCTTATGCATAGCCCTATCCCTAAACCGGAAATCACTTAAGCACACGCCATGCGTCAGCACCCTTAGGCTTACGTCACCATAAATAAGTAAGTCACCACCACTTAGCGTAAAGCGTGCCGGGCCTAAGTCACCGCAAATGGCCTACAATAAGCAAGCAACAAGAGTGTTTGTAATGTCGATGTGCGCTACATCTTTGTCGTAACGCCATTCCAACCATAGTCCTAAGTAAGTAAGCAACAGTGTCATATCGAAGTCGCCGCCCCGCGCGGACTTGGTTGTTTAACCTATAGCCACCCTGACGTCATTACGTGTTTGCGACTGGTCGTGTGTCGAGAGATGACAAAGTTAACACGGTGAAACCATTTATTCTTTGTACACTCGTCTTTACACAGTAGGGTCGTAACTAGTACGTTCATTATACTATACATATCGTCTTCTTTATTTGTCTGTGAAATAAACAACGCGCATTTATCAAAAACGGACATTCACCACCACACTTAGTAGTAAAAACTACCCATGTCCAATGCACGGCAACGCCGCGGTAGCAAATTCGTTGGCCAATATGTCATTATTGGACATTATTGCATGCTTAGAAGTAGAATGTTTAAGACACAACGACATATTGCTGACGTAAGTGACATGAGTCAGGAATGAGTCAGAGATGAGTCAGACATGATGACTCATAACTTGGGGTGACTAATGCTTACGTATAGGGTATGAGTCAGACATGAGTCAGGGGTGAGTAATGCTTACGAAAAATGCTGACGTTTGACTCTTAAATCCCCACTAATCTACTACTATTAATGCTTGCGTAATGCTGACGTATAGAGATAACTAATGCGTGCGCGGGATGACTAATGAAAATGCTGACGTAAGGGATGACTAATGCTTACGTAATGCTGACGTATGGGGATGACTAATGCGTGGGAGGGATGACTACTGAAAATGCTGACGGAAGGGATGAATAATGCTGACGTAGTGCTGCCTAACCCTAAGGTATCTGACTAAGTCAGCAACCCTAACCCTAGCTAGGACATGAGTCAGAAATGAATAAGGGATGACTAATGGGGGGATTTCCGATGACGTCATTAGGGTTGGGCTAAACGTTTAATCATAAACGTTTATTAAACGTTTTAACGTTTAGGAAACGTTTAAAAAGACCCAGCCTGAAGTTTGTACTCTCAACTTACCTTCTGCTAATAGATTTATTGGGTCTAGGCAAGCACGGTGGCACCATTAGCGCTTGCTTATGAGCTAAAAATTTTGCACGTCACTCAAGATCGTTCATGATCATTTGAAATTACACCAATGAGCAATTCTTGTGTAAGGTCTTACTACTTATCCATTGTAGGCCTAAAATGAGTATGTGTTGTAGCATTAACGATATATTCAGCATCGAATATTCGCGCTACCTTGAAAAGTAGGGTAGGAGGTTATTCAAGGTCATTGAAAATGGCACCTTTCGATAGATCGCATACGAGTTCCTATTCGTCTTCCATTGTAACTATGGCCGTATCTTTTGCCATTTTCGAAATAAAGCGATGTGTTAATCGAAAAACGCCATTTTTCATACCCTTTTCTATTTAACTTGCATGATCAACCCTTCGAATTTTGTTTTATAAATTTTAATACAAAGTGTCCGAGTCCATATATGTGGTGCAAAAATATTGACGAAAAGTTCAACCTTTTGAGAACGCCGCACGAACATCACAGACAGACGACAGACGGACGGCTTATGCCATAAGGCGAACGTAACGTAGTAACGTTCGCCTATAAGGAAAGTTAAGCGGAGTTAACTGAACAGGAGAACACTCTCGAGCAAGTAAGAAAAATATTAAGTTATCGTATTTCGCTAACCCGTGAGATCGATTGACCAGAGGTTGTTGGCACAATTTATACAGCGAGGTCCGACACGCATACAACATGACTTGTGTAAGTACTGACATAGCTACACGTACAGTGCAGTTCATTTTCGCACAAATGTAACAGCCTTTCAATGAAATACAGAGCAATCAGAAGAATATCGTCGGCGTATAAAATAATGTGATGTCCTCGGTTTACAGAACGCAGTTGCCGACGTCATCTACCGGGTGAGTCGAAAGGTAGCCTAAGGCCCATACTTTTTGGAATGTTTACGCGTACGGTGGAGCCTTTCTAAATTAAAATTTTCGCAGTTGCTGCCCAACGATATCCCAAAATGCCTACCAATTTTGGTCCACTTATCTAAAAAATATGTGAGAACCACATTACTTGAACTAGTAGCGCCCCTCAATTTTTAGGCGAACGATACTCGTTACGTTCGCATCATGCATGAGCCGTCCGTCTGTAGTCTGTCTGTCGTCTGTCTGTGACTTTCGTACGCCCTGCTCACACGGTTGAACTTTTCGGCAATATTTTGCACCATAGCTCAGGGACTTGGGCAGTTTGTGTTAAACTTTTGGGCAAAAAATTCAAAAAAGTTCTAGGGAATCGTGCAAGCTAAATACAAGGGGGTATGAAAAAATGGCGTTTTTCGACCAATATCTTAATTGCTTTATTTCGTAAGGGGAACACTAACACGTTGTAACTATGGCCGTATCTTGATACGCCCATAGTTAGAATGGAAGACGAATAGGAACTTGTATAGGTTATTGGAAATGGCAGCATTCGATAGATCGCATTATCCGATCTATCAAATGCTGCCATTTCCAATGAGTTAGTGACCCTAACCCCGATTTCAAGGTCGTGCCATTATTTGACGCTAAATATCTCATAAACTGCTAAAGATAGCTGGTGAAAAAATATTGCCGAAAAGTAAAACCCTCTGAGTATGTAGGATGTTACAGACGACAGACAGGCGGTTCATGTCATAAGGCGAACGTAACGTAGTAACGTTCGATAAAAGCTGAGTCAGGGTAGGCGATGGGTCACTTCGAGTGACCCATGACCCATGTGACCCACTGAATACTTGACCCATGACCCATATGACACATGACCCATGGTAGAGCATTCTCGATGATGCTGTCAAAATTTGTTGGTGATTCATTGTGATAACGAAAGATCGGAAATCAAACACTAAAAATCAAACATGCTCGGCTGAGTGATTATCACGCTTTGGAAATTGGGATGCCATCTGAAAGGTGAACAGTGAAAACAAGTTCACGGCACCATAGCAGAGTATCATTGGCTTTAATGCAACATACTGGGACGGGACTGGTAACTACCACTTGTCATTACAAACACAATTTATTCTATATACGGTACTGCAACACATACGTTCAAAATATTGAAAAAAATGATAGGTCATGGGTCAGCCCCCACTGACCCATGACCCATGTGACCCATCGAATAATGGCGACCCATGTGACCCATTGACCCATGACCCACCGACCCATCGCCTACCCTGAGCTGAGTCCAGCTTTTAGCAGCGTGCTGCAATGTAAAGGCCGCATTCCACTGGATAATTTTGTCAGAAATGTCAGTTTGTGGTAAAAGTGTCCAACATATTTCTGAACTGAGATCTTTTCAACTTGTTGGAAACGTTTCTAACAAGTCTGAAATGTGTCCGAGACTTGTCAGAAATTTGTAATTCTGACAAGTTTCACAAAAATCGGTCTGGTAGAATGCGGCCTTGATAAAATAGCATGCTAAGTGGCGGATAAAGAAATTGTCAGGAGGAAGATGAGAACAGCCGAGGAAGTCTGGTGCATGGCGCGGTCAGGGTCGGAGCCCTACGGAGTCCAAGATGCATTTTTAACATGAAGACAATGTGATCGTCAACGTCCATGTAGGCTGCCGTTGATGGGTTTAGAAACATTTCGATGCGATCGTCGCTGGGATTGTTGCATCGCTTCGTGTCGCCTATTCAGTAGAATGTAAGATTGTAAGTAGTTGAAGGTAAGCTTGTTGCAGACTCGTTGCCGAAAAAAGTCATTAAAGGGAAAATGGATGGAAAGAATATCTCTAGGTAGACCATTGTAAATTTTACCGAATTACAACCATTAATCACTGTTTATATACTGATGATGTATTTGATCACAACACGCGGCATTGTCCGGCACTCAGCCTTGCTTTACAAAATGGCGCAGCTAGATATGCCTGATGAAGTCTGTAATTGGCTGGTAAGCTTTTTCAGTGGTCATTCGCACTGTACGGTGTGTCTGAAATCACTGCCGGCCCAGCGTCATACAAGGATCTATAGCATTGGACCGGCGTCTTATGTTGTCAATACAGGCGACTTTCAAGCAGTCACGCCGGGAAATCTAATGATCAAATTTGCCAATGACACTTACATAATCATTCCAGCCATCAATGCTAACAGCCGACTGTCGGAATTAGATAATGTCGAGTTGTGGTCACGGGCTGACAATCTGAAGGTTAATTCAGCTAAATGTGCCGATATTATCTTTGTCGATAAAAGACAACCCCCACTGCCAATAACAAACATTGCTGGCGTCACACAGGATAATGTTTATTAAGAGCTGTCAAACCGCACAGCAACAAAGCAAATAGAAATAGCGAAAAAGTCAGTACACATCATAAACAAGTAGCTCTGCTGTCGCAAAGAGGCCGCGCGACGCTTCGTGTCTGTCAGTAGTTAGCTTCAACAGTACAAAACGTCGAGTAGTGTCTCTTATTGTTAGTTACGTAGGCTACAGATATTGTCACTGCGTGCAGTTAAATACGCTGTTCTGTTGTCTTTGGCGTAACGTTGAGGTATCTTGTCATAAACATTTCGTCGTCTTCTTCGGCAATCAACACCGCCGCTTATCACCAACGATGTGTCATAACTTGCGACACGCTGGCCGTGCTGCACCGGCGACCGCGTTGACAACACCTGCCTGTTGCAGCGTTAACACAGACAGTCAAGCCAGATATAGGCTCATATCGCGATTTCTGCCTACCTCACCTGCATTCGACGCCACCGTTAGGAGAGTTCTCGTCGGAATATTGCTATGCCGTTTGGCACGGAAAACCTAGAATGGTGTGGTTACCCGACAGTGAAAAAAGTTTGAAGATATCTTTATTCGCATTGACATGATCCACGAACGTGACAAACACACACACAGACACCGCATGACGGCATAGGCTGCGCTTATGCATAGCATCGCGCGGCAAAAATCATGCGTGAAATAAAATTACAACACTGTCATAATGACAACTTTTGCGTGTAAGTGTCACAACCATGAAAGTCCTTGCAAGGGAGTGACACTTATAACAGTCTGTCAGTCGCAGAGCACGTACAAGCAGTAATGTTCATGTTCCTAAACTTTGAATGCTTAAGAATACTGCGTGCTCGTGACATGGAAGATAGCGATATACAGACAGTATATTGAATAATGTTGTTATTGCCAAGCTCACATACGCTTCCAGTGCCTGGTGGGGTTTTACCAGTGCTACTGATCGGCAAAGACTCGATGCGTTCATCCGACAAGCGAGCGTAGTCACTTAGTTCCGACAAACGTCCCGTCGTTTGCTGAACTGTGTCGTATAGCAGATGAAAGACTGTTCAACCAGATCCTCTCTAACAAAGCACGTGTGCTCAATAATCTTCTTTCACCAACATCAGTGGCATCTCAGAACTACAATCTAACAAAACTAACCATTTGATAGACAATAATTTCATTCAGCGAATGCTCTTTTTAGACTCATACTAACTCTAGTTAATTCCATTGCATTGTTTTTATCGCGCGTCAGCATACTGACGTGCGATATTGATATAGCAAATATGTCCGTCTGTCTGTCTGTCTGTCCGTCTGTCCGCCCATCTGTCCGTCCGTAACGTTCCGGTATCAGATGAAAACGGCTTAATATATCGTCATAGTTATTTTGCCATACAGTAGCCCAATCATTCTAGTTTTACCAGCATCAAACATCTTCACGAAATTCCGACGGGGTTACTCCCTACGGTGGCGCTAAATACAGGTGGGGTATAAAAAATTCGCGATTTTCTACCAATAAGTTGCTGTAACTCGCAAACGATACAAGATATCGCCATAGTTACTATGGAAGGCAAATAGGAACTCGTATGCGATCTATCAAATGGTGCTATTTCAAATGACCTTGATCGAACCCTAACCCTGTTTTTAAGGTCACACCACTCTTTGACGCTAAATATCTCACAAACGGCTACAGATACGGCCATAGTTACTATAGAAGGCGAATAGGAAACTGCACCCATGCTTTCGAATGGCACCAATTTCAATTACCTTGAGTGACCTCTAACCCCGATTTCAAGGTCACGATATTATTCAACGTCAAATAACTCGCAAACGGTACAAGATAGAGCTATAGTTACAATGGCGGACTAATAGAAAGTCGTACATGATCTATTGAACCGCGCCATTTTCAATGACCTTGAACAACCCCAAACCCACATTTCAAGGTCACGCTA
>Ga0209149_1002105_pt1 | contig 10874 bp, 7 predicted proteins | sample WorMetTyACAVOLI2_FD_187423 | JGI IMG/M metagenome (GOLD analysis project Ga0209149, IMG submission 187423) | Marine gutless worms symbiont microbial communities from Max Planck institute for Marine Microbiology, Germany - Olavius algarvensis... ...
ATAGTAACAAGTAAATTCATGTAGAATAGCACTGTCGCCAGATTTACCATTCAAAATTGTGGTTGGGGCGACATTGTTAGCACAAAAACGTTTACGCCACGCTTTCCGAAAGCTAAGATTATCCTTAGTACAGAGATGATTAAACAGTTCGTCATTCAAACTTTGCTCAGCATTAAAAGCAGCATCCTTAATTGCCTGTTTATATTTGTATTTGCATCTCAGTCTTTCAGCATTAACTAACCCGTTCCTTGGGCAACCAATATATCTCCATAAATTACATATGTCAATGCACTGTTGCTTAAATTCATCGAGATCAGGGGCCCACCAGTGTTTACGTACCCCCACTTTTACTCTGCGAATGCACTGTTTAGCAGCAATATCAAGACCAGTAAAAAATTTTGAGTAATAACGTTGGAGACAATTATGATGATCGGCACTTTTTTGACCACTACACAGCAGCGCTTCAGTGGGCAAAGCAATGTTAGACAGAGACTGGAAAAGCATGGTATGGTAAGGCAGTAATATCACCCTTGTCCCAGTTCAATTTAGGTGTACAAACAGAAAAGGTAAATCACAATTATAAACAGAAAAGGTAAATCTTTTAAGCAAACAGTATTTCTATCGGAATATAAAAATGTTTTGCGATATCAAAAGCTACAACGCGTGTTTGAATGCTGTATTTCGGCCTTCAGGCAGCCCAGCAATCATTTTGCCACTTGTTTATTGCCCTGTCGATGATACGTTGTTCGAAGTGGGCCCAGAAATCCGCTGTTCATGTGTGTCAAGTCGCTGTGGTTGTTATGGAAACCACACAGCTAATTCTAAGCCAAAATAAAAACTTTTTATCGTTGTCAGTGAAGAATTGAATAAGGTCTATCCGTACCAAAAATAATTAGTGAACATTGTGAAATGGTGAAGTTATGTCACATTACTTGTAGCGGTCCGGTTTTTCTGAGACACACTGTATAATGTATGAAATCAATTACAATCGTCGGACATCACATGTGAGCAATAATTTCCATTGTCGTAATCGACCGAAAAGACTGCTATGTGATGCCGAGCGCAATAAATATTGTCTTCTGTGAATCAAAATTCCAGTTTTCGCTGTGGTCCGTTTTTCATGCGCACCCTGTAGTTTCTGGCAGCGCACCTGCTTCAGTGGATGCAACCGGCATATTGTCAGATGTAATTAGCCACGTTCACTGCACGCGTTGCCGCAATCCTTTTCGCTCGTTGCTATGACAACTGCCTCCAAGACTCATCGCGAGCCGTGTAAGCAACACTTGGTCAAGGAAGCCCTGCAGCTTTTTGACTATTAGGTGACCCTGCCTTTAGAAGGCCGCATTACAAATCTCATCCCGTATGTCTGTCGAATATGTCTGCCCTATCTCAAAAACAAAAATCTAACAAGTGCGTTAGCAGAACACAATATCCGCCATACTGTGGTGCGCGGTTAGATCAGTTAGGTGTTATCATCTCTATGTGCAACACCCCCGCCCCCTTTTGCAAGGGGTGGCAACATCTCCGTTGCTGAGTGTATGCCTGTACCTAGCCTACTCAAAAGTCTTACAGGTAGCTCTGCTGTCGCAGACAGGCCGCGCAATGTTTTGTGTCTATAGTTAGCTTCAGCAGTACGATGCCTCGAGCGTCGTTTTTTATTAGTAGTTACTTCGGCTTCAGACTTACCGCTGCGTACAATTAAATTCTGTTCTCTTCTCTTCGGCGTATTCGTCCATGCTGCAGGCTGTGATAAACAAAGATTCACTGATGCGTCAGCGTCTGTGCGATAAACTGCATGGTCGTCCTTCGCAGTTGTTCGCAAGTCCAGCAGTCATCGATTGATAGCCAGCTATTCGTCCAAAATCGCGATCTGTGCCTACCCCACAGTTGCATTCGACGCCCCCGTTAGGGGGTCACCGTCGGAATATTGCCATGACGTTTGGTTTGGAAAATACTAGTGTGGTGTTTCTACGCGACGGTGAAAACACTGCTAAATGGTCGCCTGAGAACACACACTGCCATGGCGTACCGAGTTGCGTGATAAACAGACGCGAGATCCACTGATGCGTGGCCCGCCACGCATTAGTGGATTCTTGTTTATCACGCAATTCGACGACGTTACGGTAGGCCTACGCCATGGCAGTGTTGTTTTCAGGCGTCACAGACGATGACGCAAAAATGCTGAAATATGCAACGTATTTTGCTTATAATGGACTCCCTGAGGGCTACCGCCCCGTGACTTACATTTTTAGAAAGCCCTCGTTCAGCTGAAGTTATTCTCTAATTGACATGTAACGCTCCGAGTTACCGTTTTCGAGATATTAGCGGTCGAATGACCAAAATTTCTGATTAGGGGATCCCGGGGCACCTCCCCTGAAAGGAGAGATGACATATCTAGGACACATATATACCATCATACGAAATTTCACGCCGATCAATGCCACCGTCGCCGAGATATTTGTAACCAAACAAGAACCTTAGCTGTCGCGAACGCGTCAGCTGCGCACACAATACGTGAAAGCATCCATAGTAAATCCGTGACCTTGAAATCTGGGTTGGGGTCACTCACGGTCATTGAAAATGGCGCTGTTCGATACACCATAAAAGTACGACTTTCTATTGGTCGGAAATTGAAATTGTAGCTGTATCTTGTAGCTTTTAAAGGTTAGTTGACGTTAAATAGGAGCGTAACCTGAAAATCTGGCCAGAGGTCACTCAAGGTCATTGAAACGATACGATACGATACAATACGATACGATACGATGAGCATGATAGGTCCGGTCCAGTCTCGTTGTCATGAAGGCAGTCCGGTAGGTAAAAGAAGTCTAAGGTGGGAAGGATTTGTTGAAAAGGTAGGTTTTGAGCCTGAAGTGAAAGAGTGAAGGAGTGATGGATGACGAGAGTGGTGATGATAATAGAGATAAGCTGAGGAGGTGAGTCGAGACGTGACTGGCGAGGCTGACGGAATGAATCAGGGAGTTGATTCCAGAGACGGGGTGATGCATATCTGAATGAGCGATCTGTGATTTTCAATGAGGAGATGGTAGGTGGGCGAGAAAGAGTGACAACAGATGAGGAGCGGGTACTGCGATGGGGTTGAACAGAGATCAGATTATTAAGATAGCTAGGTTGACTGGTTGTAAGAACTTTGTAGGTAAAAGAGAGAAGTGTATATTCAATGTGTTCGTTGACCTTAAGCCAGTGGAGAGATTTGAGAATGGGAGTGATATGAAACTGGTACCATTCGAAAGCTCTGATGCGGTTTCCTGTTCGCCTTCCATAGTACGAGACGCTATCTTGTATCGGTTGCAAGATACAGGGACTTATTGTCGAAACTTCGTGTTCAAGCAAGACTCGACATCGTTCACACCACACTGTCGCTTGCGTTCAAATGTGCCTCAGTTCATTGAACCAGAAAACTGGCCACCTAACAGCTTGGATCTAAATCCCGCGGATTATTCAGTGTGGAGCGTTGCAGCAGGTGGTGTATCATCACAAAATGTCATCAGACACTGATGAGCTGAAGCAAGTTCTGGTCGACTCATGGGCTCAGCGAAGCCAGGACACACTAAACCCAGCGATTGATCAACTACCAAAAAGACTGACGATGGTTATCAAGGCATAGAGTAATCATGTTGAATTTCGTCTGGCTAACCATAATGTTAAAGATCGTCCTTGTTTTACTGTATTTCGAATAAAAAATTGAGCAAAACTTATGCGTCAAATGCAATTTTGGGGGTATTGTCGATTTATGCAAATTAGGCAAAGAATATTTAACTGCACTGACATGCAACTTATGCATTTTTATTCTAGACAAAATTCTGAAACTTTTGACGTATTACACGCCTTTCTATCATTAGTCGTTGCAAAGTTGTCTCATCTCAAAAACAGTCCGGTTTCTTGGCCCACCCAATTAGTTTCTTAAAGGGACACTCCAGCGCAGATTGACCTATATTTTTTTCTCGTTCAATAAAAAGTGTAATATATCACATTTTCACCTACAAAGTTTGGACTCTCAATTTTACCGTAAGGGGCCAGAAATTTGAAGTTTCATTCTGACGCTGGGAAATTCCAAACTCTGCCGGTAGGTCTCACCGTCCGCTAGGTGGAGACTTCGTCTATTTACATTGTAAACCTGGCGTCACATGTTGGTTGTGCAACGTGCACTAATGCGTATCATAATTCGCCGGGGAAAAGTTTTTTCGTTTTCCAACGGATTCTGAACGGTAGGCCTACGTACAACAATTTGTTACAACATTTAAGATGGTATTTGTTACTCCACCAAATGGAGTATTAGTGGGGAAAAAAACTCGCGAAAAAACTGGAAATTCCAAGATCAGACTAAACACCTATACATTTCGGGCTCAAATAATTATTTCGCAACAGCGCAATTAGGAACAATTTTGCTATAGAAAAATATCTGATAGTACATACTTTCAAGATGGAATAAAAAAATATATGTGCAATTCTGCGCCGGAGTGTCCCTTTAACGGCACATCAGCACAAAAAAAGGATATTTAGTGCATTCAAAGTTCGATCACTGCGGCCTTCAACAACGTGATGTGCTTGCCATGGCAACGCCGGTACGGAAACATTTACAACGGATGTCGGAAACTGCAGCGGTGGTGGCATCACACGACCGCATGCGGTCTTTTGCTCTCTCTGGTCTCGATTACCACCTGCCGGAGGGTACTGTTTCGAAGCACGTCACGGTGCGGTTCTACGAATCCGTGGGTCACTCTGTCCCACAAAATGGTCCGATTTACTTCATTTAAAGACCAAAATGTTCAAATTCCGCGGCGAGTATGCCTGCTGTGCTGGTTTTATTGTGAAACCTATACTTCCCTATACACCAGTCCTATTTTCTTACAGGAATGGCGTGAGCTGTACTGTTTATCCTGTAACATGCTTTTTCATACTTTTATTTTTGAATTTTATTTTTTCGCCACTGCTATAGTAAATGTGTAGGCCTATTCTACCGTTAATTTGAAATGTCATTCATAATAATTTACTGCTTGTTGTATGCTACTTGTCGTTTTGCAGTTTTTTTTGTTGTTTGGACATTGTGAGCATGCATATTTGTTGAGTAGAATCTGATAAGCTTGCTAACTTAATTACTTGGATGTTTGCCCAGTTGTATTTGTTTTTTTGGTGCTTGATGGTGTTACTCGGTAAAGGCCACATTCCATTATTCTAGCCAGCTGCAAACCTGGCTGCAAACCTGGTTTTCGACCAGGTTTGCAGCCAGGTTTTCGATAAGTTCGTGCGGGTTTGCGACATGCTTTCGACATGCTTTCGACACGCTTTCGACTTTTTTTGTCGAAAACCTGGTTGCGAACCTGCTGCATCAATCTCGACATGTCACACACGTGCGGTCGTCACTAGGTTTTAAGCAAGTTTGCAGCTGGCTTTCGACTTGCTTTCGACATGCTTTCGACCAGCTTGCGACGTGCTTTCGACACGCAAGTCGAAAGCCAGGTTTGCAGCTTGCTAGAATAATGGAATGTAGCCTTAATGATGTGCGTTTGTTATATGTGTATAATAAACTACTTACATACATACTTACTTACTTACATACCCCATAATATAACTGCCACGTGTCGTAAGGTTGGCTGGTGATTGTCAGTAATGAGTTTGTCATAATCGCTAATGATCTCGTTATCTTCGTTTCGAAGACGTGCAGGATGACAGCCTTGACATGCGTTTTGTCGGATTCTTCTGTAAAATAACAACCTTCATCAGTTTTCGCCGCTTTCGCATACAATTTTTTTTATATTTATGCACCCTTTATGTGCTGCTTCGGCATAACGAATGAATGATTACGTTATACTTATTTGCGGTTTGCGGACTGATCATTTTTCCCAATTGCTTTCGCAGAAAAATTGTTACTAGGTTTTTATCGCGCGTCAGCATACTGACGCGCGATATTGATATAGCAAATCTGTCCGCCCGTCCGTCCGTCCGTCTGTCTGTCCGTCCGTTACGGTATCAGATAAAACGGCTTAATATATCGTCACAGTTTTTCCACCATACGGTAGCCCAATCATTCTAGTTTTATCAGCATCAAACAAATTCACAAAATTCCGACGGGGTTACCCCCTGTGGGGGCGCTAAATTCAGGAGTGGTATACCAATAAATCGCTATATCTCGCAAACGATACAAGATATCGCTATAGTTACTATGGAAGGCGAATAGGAACTCGTATGCTACCTATCAAATGGTGCCATTCCTAATGACCTTGAACGAACTCTAACCCTGTTTTCAAGGTCACGCCACTCTTTGACGCTAAATAACTCACAAACGGCTACAGATACGGCCATAGTTACTATAGAAGTCGAATAGGAAACCGCACCCAAGCTTTTGAATGGCACCAGTTTCAATGATCTTGAGTGACCTCTAAGCCAGATTTCAAGGTCACGGTATTATTCAACGTCAAATAACTCGCACTGAGATAGAGCGATAGTTACAATGGCGGACTAATAGAAAGTCATACATGGTCTATCAAACCGCGCCATTTTCAATGACCTTGAAGGACCCCAAACCCATATTTCAAGGTCAGGCCATTCTTTGACGCTAAATATCTCCAAAATGGCTACAGATATGGCCATAGTTACTATGGAAGGCGAATAGGAAACCGTACTCAAGCTCTCAAATGGTACCACTTTCAATGACCTTGAGTGACTAACTTAGATTTCAAGGTCACGATAACATTTAACGTCAATTAACTCGACTAATAGTAACTCGTGTATGATCTGTCCAATGGTTTCGTTTCCAGTGACCTTGAGTGACCCTTAACATAGATTTCAAGGTCACGGTGTAATATTTAGACCTATGAATGCCCTCAACGTATTGTGTACGCGGCTGACGCGCGATCTGTTTGCTATAGTTAACCCGTTCTCTGCGGTTTTAATGTGCCCATTAAAGGGTTAAGAGCTTGTTTATACAGACACTATTGTTCATAGATGTCATAGACAACTTCTGTGCCATTAAGCATTTTTATCGCGCGTCCGCATATTGACGCGCGATATTGATATAGCAAATATGTCCGTCCGTCCGTCCGTCCGTCCATCTGTCTGTCTGTCTGTCTGTCCCAAAGACCTTAGATAAAAATAAAAGTATTTTTATCTAAGGTCTTTGGTCTGTCCAGTCCGTCCGTTACGTTCCGGTATTGCATGAAAACGGCATAACAATCTATTGTCATAGTTTGACTAACCATCGTCCTTCAGTGCTACGACACTGTTAGTTCGGTCATGTGACCCGTAAAACCGTCTCCGAAATGACCTATATTGTGTCGAGTGGGACGTTAAACTCTACTATACCTATACCTATACCTTTTTGACTAGACAGTAGCCCAATCATTCTAGTTTTACCAGCGTCAAACGTCTTCACGAAATTCCGACGGGGTCACCCCCTACGGGGGCACTAAATAATAATAATAATAATAATAATAATCGCATTTCTATCCCGCCTTTGGTCGTGACTTCAGAGGCGGTGGGGTATATAAATTTCGGCATTTTCGACCAATAAGTCGCTATATCTCACACACAATACAAGATAGCGCCATAGTTATTGTAGAACGCGAATAGGAAACCGTACCTAAGCTTTTGAATGGCACCAATTTCAATGATCTTGAGTGACCTCCAACCCAGATTTCAAGGTCACGATGTTATTCAACGTCAAATAAGTCGAAAATGGTACAAGATAGAGCTATATTTACAATGGTCGACCAATTGAAAGTCGCATATGGTCTATCGAACGGCGCTATTTTCAATGATCTTGAGCGACCCCTAACCTGGTTTTCAAGGTCACGCCATTCTTTGACACTGAATATCTCACAAACGGCTACAGATACGGCCATAGTTACTATAGAAGGCGAATAGGAAACCGCACCCAAGCTTTCGAATGGCACTAATTTCAATGACCTTGAGTGACAACTGACCCACATTTCAAGGTCACGGTAATATTCAGCGTCCAATAACTCGACCAATAGTAAGTCGTGGAGGAAAGAAAGAGATGATCTACTCCATGGTTCCGTTTCCAGTGACCTTGAGTGACCGTTAACCTATATTTCAAGGTCACGGGGTTATCATAGATGCCCTCGACATATTGTGCGCGCAGCTGACGCGATAGCTCAGTTCTTGTTGCCATTGTGTACATTATAACAAAACAACTATTCTCGGCATCTCACACATGAAGGCCAGGATTACATTCGCAAGCATATTCTGAACCCTTTTTTCAAGAACTCTTTTTCAGTACTACGTAAATCGGCATGCTTTTGTATTCTAGTTTTATGCGCAGTTACTTGTTATCTTTTGTGCATTGTATGTATTATAATATATTTCATATGTGTTATGTTTGGTGAATATTTTTACTTCCCCTTTTGTGCTTATCAATAAAAATATTTTGCATTTTATCGCATTACATTAACGACGGTTCAGTGGCGAATTTAGGGGGATGGAACGGACGCTGCCCTTAAGACCCAAATCGTTGTGGGTTTTATTATGTGCCACGGTTGTGTAAAACTGGTGCTATTGACGCTTGTTCACTTAAAGGCTGTTTGACCTAAATTGACTTGAGTTTGGCCAGCTATTGACGTAGGCAGGCTATGTACTGCTGTAACTCAGTGCCGGATTTAGGGTGGGGCCAAAGGGGCGCCGTGTCTCCATACTTCCCATATTTTTAAGTGAAGGCATCCAAGAGTCCATGACGGCCATCCTGGTAACTCCGATAAAATTACTATACACGTTATATGATGTAACTTGTAACTATACTTACACTGAGAACACTCGTAATAGTCTATTACGGTTCTTAAACCTGCATACTTAATTCGCTTATGTGTTCCTACACAGTAACCGCCCCACAAGCAATGTTTGCATGGTTGACCCTAGTACTCCCACCTGCTAATTCCGGTCCTGCTGCAACTAATGAAAACATTGTCAGACTGTTGAAGACGGATGCGCCGCGGATCAACGATAATCCGCGAGTTCCATTCTAGTTCCGTTCGACCGCCGCCCAGAGCGTCTAAACAGGATCAACTGCTATCGATCGCAAGCGCATGCGTGTATCCTAAACGGTACGACCGCACGCCGTTTTTAATGGCTGCAGCGGGATTACTGTCGTTCTACGCTGGTGGTCCTTGTTGACAAGTCGTTAATATCGTTTGTTCGCGGTGGGTGGTCTACTTCTTCGTTCATCCGATTGTGTGTTGTTTATACCGTTTGAAGTCGGACACATCTGTGTCAAGGTCATCCATAGGTCAAGCACACCCACGCAGCAAACATTGTTGTGATAATATTAATGACAATGCTTATTCCTAAGCAAGTGTACTTTTTTCTATTCAACGGCAGCAGTAAGTGTGGTTTTCCACCTTCCTGTCCCTGTTCAGGTTTTATCATTTGCTTGTTGTTATGCCTCGTGCTGTGTTCTGAACAAATAGAGATGATGATAATGATAAAACAAGCCTTGTAAAACACGACAAACCTCGGCCATCTTGCTTTATAGGATCAATAGGATCATTCCAATATGGAATAGTTTACCGGATTAATAAGTTTCATCTCCTACCACAAATACATTTAAAGCACGTCTTGATAGCCTTAAATTTCTACATACTGATATACAACGAGATGAACTTAACATTTGAATACAGAAAAATAACTAAATTTATATGGTAGCAACACACAAAACAGACCTACAATCACGTGTCTCCTTAGGATAACAATTATAGAAAGTAGAATTATAATAATTAATGATAACAGTAGAAATCGTTATCACGTATAAAAATTCTTGCGATGTACAAGTAACTGATAGTAAACTGTGGATTTGTATTGCGCATTGTCGCGAACACGCCTCTAATGCGGTACCGCTTCCCGTGAGTAGACGCTGATCTCCGCTAGCCAGTCCATTCAGCCAGGCATTCAGCAAACAACTCAAGACCATGGATACGGGCTGGTGTGTTACGCGATGTGCCTGTTTACTCTCCCAGCTTTCGTCAGGTAGCCTACTCATTCTAGCCTAACCACAGAGGGCGGGCTTAGGCTGAGAAGGCCTGGGTGGGTGCCTGGCTCTGCGCCGAGTGGTTTGCCCGTCCAAAGACGGTCACCTACCCAGGCACTAACCGGGCCTACCGTAGAGTATCTACATTGATCGAGTCCAACGTGTTACCGCGGCACTAAACCGACAACCGTAGTACCTACTGACTATGTTGACATCTTGTTCACGTATTGCTGATTGATTAGCCTACAACTCGACGGTAACTAGCTGTGTGCGACAAAAATCCCACCAAAAGCCAATGACATTAGTTGATGTACGCCTGAGTAAAGGTAAAAGTACTCTCATACTCGATACCAGCTGATCCAAGGCTCCAGGCAATCAGCATGCAGGTAACGTGAGTCATCAACCTAGCAGCTTTAGGCTGACATTACTTTCCTCGAAGGCCGCGGTTACCTTCCCACTGGCACAGCATCGCCGCCGTATGGCCTGTACCAAATTATACTGTTTTGCAACAGAAGCTCATGTGGGAATTAACTTGCCCAGTGTTGTTAAATGATAACGATACAGGAGTCGTAGGTAGCTAGTCCCACGCATAACCATTACACCACCAGGCCATTACAAAGTCAGTAATTTTTTGAGACACTGTGCACAAGGCACATGCAAACACTGCGTCGTATCAGATGGTATGACAAGGTATCCAACGCAGTAGTCAATGAGAGAACGAAACTACCAAACTAGCCTACCAGTCTGTTATTGTTGACAGACGTCATTCATTATTTGGTCACATCTGTCGCCTACCGGAGAACACACCTGCTTCGCAGGCACTGCAACTGTCAATAGAAGCCCACACCGGCACTCCTCCCGCTGCTGACTGGAAGCGCCC
>Ga0209149_1002106_pt1 | contig 10872 bp, 6 predicted proteins | sample WorMetTyACAVOLI2_FD_187423 | JGI IMG/M metagenome (GOLD analysis project Ga0209149, IMG submission 187423) | Marine gutless worms symbiont microbial communities from Max Planck institute for Marine Microbiology, Germany - Olavius algarvensis... ...
CTATTCCGACATCCACTTGTACATGTCCAGGTAGAGCGGACTTGGTGTCGTAGATGTTCCACATGAATGGTTGGGGCAACACACACAATGTACTGTGTACTGTCAATATATATTTCTTATTCCGTAGGCTAGTTGTTAACTGTGAAATTTTGAAATTGGCCAGTATAACGAGTTCTAGCATTGGAAATCAGCGATCATCCTAAGTAATGTGGTATTACATCATTATCTCTTGTACAGTAAGATTTCAAACGACGTACATTTGGACGATATTTAACATGCATCAGACAACAGCCGGAAGATCCGTGTCTGAGGCAATTCTGTGTTAACTGCATAAGTTTTGAAGCATTATGTGCTACTAAAGTGTGTCTCAAAAAATGTCCCCGGCTATGTTTAAGACACATCCACCAATTTTTACAGTTTTTGGCACATGTCATTGGCAGAGATTCAAAAATCGGCTGCATCTATAACTTTCCCAAATACCTTGCTTTTAATTACTTTATAATACTCTGAACTGAAATGATGGAAATGACGCATTTTCCACGTCTATGTTATAGCGTCACGGGAGCATTGTGTAAACATGGTTTTTAGAGCTAATGATAAAAGTTTTAATGATAAGTTTGTACCAATCCGCCACTGAATTGGTACAAACTTTTGTATTAATTTTTGAATCTCTGCTGATGACTTGTGCCAAAAATTGTAAAAAGTGGTGGATGTGTGTTAAAGCTATAGCCAGTCAAACTGGGGACATTTTTGGGCACTGTGTATAATGATGATTATTTCCTGTTAGGATTTGTTATTGAGCAGTTATTATGTGCCAGTGAGGCAGGGTGCATTTGTGTGACACTTTACATTGCAGACAGTGGCAGTAGTCAAGGGGAAAGAAGTTGTGCTGTGATCAAATCGGACAAAAAGAAGAAATTAAATCCTTTGATTCAGAGTGTAATGTATTAATATTCTTTTTTTGTGAAACTTTGTTAATACTTGCTTCTGTGTGTATAACATCTCTATTTGCAGTTAATCTTTGTTAGTTTTAAAATATGTGCAGTAGGCAGTAAAATTATGTAAACAATTTTCTCCAGACTTGTTGCAGTCAGATGCATTTCGGGATGGTGACAGATTGCTGCATCTGTGACTGTGTGTCTAAAAATAATCTGCCTTTTGGTTATATGTTCTTTGCTAGCGTTATGAATGTGAATGTTATCATTTACATATTACACAAACATACTTTTCACGTATTTCTGAGTAGTTTTGCATACTGTATAACATCTGTGAACATATAGAGAGAACAATTATAATATGCCTTTAGTGTGGATATTTTAATTGCTAACTAATGCCTAATATCATATCTAGCATTTAGTTGTCTATTTTTGTGTATGTGTACACTGTACAGTGTAGAGGAGTATAAGTAGAAGTGATTGCAGAACAGCTGATGTTCACTGATATGGTAGACAAAGAAAGTAAAAGCTGTCGACACGAGGTACAGCAGCAGTGAAGATGAAGATGACGCCAATGCACCGTTGGTTTTATACAAGTCAACACGCACAGTAAGTGAATCTGTTGATTAATCAATAACGTCGCAACAAAGCAAACATAACAGAATTGTGCTCTTGATGATGATTTCATAGTTGTATGTTTTCTTTATGTTCTTTGTTAACTGTTTGTATTGCATTTTGCAGAGGCACTGTTGTACAGCTTTGGGATTTTTGCTGGAAAAATGCAAAAAAATACAAAAATGCAGCACTTGCTAGTTAGTTCTCTCTGATCATCTGTTACGATCATGTTTCATGTGGAAAAGTCTACGTGTTATCATGCAAACGTTTCCGCACATAGTAGTACAGGCATTCTAGATTTCATATGAAATATCATGTGAAATTCCAGTGGGGTCACCTCGCGTCAACTGGGGCATTAGTGCAGGTATCTGTATCTGTAACTTTCAGCATGCAACTGCACCAAAAAAGACTGTAAGCTATGTAGCTCACATATGGTGTTCTACAAGTGTGTTGATCGTCATCATTATCATCATGATTATTATATTAGAGCACTATTAGGAGGTCATTCATTTGAGCTCTTGCAAGCATTTCTAAATTTAGCATGTTGGAATATAGCATGTTAAACAGCAGTTATTGACAAGCATAAGAGTCTGTTTAAGGTCGTTTGCTGTCACAATAGCTCTTAATTCCTAAACAAATAGTAATATCTCTGAAATGCTGCAGTATTGGGACATAGTTACTGCTGACAACTTGTACATGCTCTTATCAATTTCTGCCACAGTTGAAGACCTTGAATGACTTTTTACATTTTGACATTTCTAGGTTCTGTATAAGGATGTGAAACTCTTTTTTTCAAAAGTGGTGGATGGATATAAACCAGAGTGTGTAGTACTGCGATGTGTTATGTTGTTGTTTTTGCTTTCATTATGATGCAGCCAAGTTAACAAAGCAAAACAGTGTCATAATACACTTTTTTCTTGAAAAAAAAAACAGACTTTCAAAACACCATAAAAACTTTTATTGAAATTAAATAAACTACACATTGCAGAAATAAACATTTGGTCTACAGCATTCAAATAAGTAAATAAGTAAGTAAGCCTAATATCATATGCGTCATCAGTGCATCAGATCAGTCTTACATATACTTATATAAGAAAATTATCATGGCCACACAATCGGGATCAAAGCGTGAATGAAACCTACTGATGTGCCGACCAGCAGCTGAGAACTGATGCTCTGACTGCAGTGCTGAAATTGCGATGCAGGCAGTGTTCCTGTACACGCTGACATTACTAGCCCACCACTGCATCGCGTCACATGCACCCTCTGCTAGGCCTACTGGTGGGAGATGAGAAGCATAGTCTGCCGTGGGTAGGCCTATGTGGAGAGACGACGCGTGGGCATGTGCCAGGCTGCTGATCGGTTGATCAGCAGCCCAACACATGTCTCTGCGTTGCAATTGCTGTTTAATTCCGCTTGCGTGTTCGCACTGGTCATCAGTGGAGGGAAGTAATGGGAAGCAGTGACGGCATGCTGGCTTCAAAGGCTGCCTCCCGTTGCTTATCTCTACTACTGATCATCTGGCTGTTAACTCTGTTCACAGGCACAGAACAGGGACACTGCGGTGCCTGCAGAAGGAAATGGCGACTTACAGACACTGATCTGTGTCCTTGTGGCGAGATCCAGACGATGTCTCACATTGTCGAATCCTGTCCCCGAGAAAACTGAATGGCGGCTTATCTCTGCTACGCTTTGCAGATGAAGACACTGTTACGTGGCTGACCAATTATGGTTCATGACACGCATACGAGAAGAAGAAGACAGGCCTCTGACATTTTCGATTTGCCGCTTAGCCTTATATGCGATTGAGCAGACATGCATAGTTACGTAACGATTTTGACCACTGATCGGCTAGTAATCTGACACTGCAAATTTGAGCATCGGTTATGAGTCATTCAAACCGATCATCGGTTATATAACCAGTTATCGGATATCCGGTGATCGATTTACAACGCTAGTTCTGTATTTATAAAATCATAGCACATATAGCATTAATAAACCTATCCAATAATAGAAATTCGTTTGGAGTTTTGTGAATGTGTATGCACTGACATATGACTTATCAGTTACATACTCATTCATGTCTGTTCACTTTTCTAAACCAAGTATAGGCATACTGCAATTATGTTTGCAGTTGTCATAGCAGAGATGGAACCAGGTCAATTAAGTAACCTGTTATGCGACCTGGATGCTGTTTACACAGATTAACCCAGTAACCCGGATAACCTTGTCTTCCTTAAGCCTAATATGTCTGCACATCTGGTAGGCCTACATGCCATCGCTGTAGCCAATATACACATAAGAGAACTACAGTGTAAACAGATGGTTTTTAAGTTCATTTTGTACCTGTTTTGCGGCTAACAAATGATGATGACGATGATGGTGACGAAACATACGTGTCAAAGAAAACATTGTTTCACAACAAGCAAAATCGGATTTTTTAAAAACGGGTCATAAAAAACTGGGTCAGTGTTTCACAACATTGACCCCATGGCCCAATCCAGCCTGGCCCATTGCTGACTTGGTGTTTCATTCATGTCTAATTCATAACTGTTATGATTGTAATGGCATTAATGATGGCAACTGGAGATTGTTTGACTGTTTGACTGGCTGCCAGTCAAACAGCGCGTCGAGTACAAGCTGTATATGATTGTATATGGTACATCGCTGCTTGTATGGCGACACACCATCTTACCTGGCGGACCTGATCATGCCGTCGGCCGCTGCAACTGTCAGACCTGGTCTCAGGTCTCAGGTCTGCCGCATCCAGTTCAGTTGCAGTGCCACGAACTATATCGTCGCTCGGAGACCGGTCCTTCGTGGCTGCTGGCCCACGTGCATGGAACAAACTTCCACCGTCGCTTCGTCGCGTTTACTCTCCTGATACTTTTAAACGTCAACTTAAGACCTTTTTATACAATCACGCTTTTAATTCACATTGTTAGGCACCCTTGTTGTGTCTCAGCACTTACTTCGCCATAATCTCGACTTTTTAGATAGATAGAACTGCAGTTGGTGATGTTTTAGACAGGTGAAGAGCGAGGTGACCAAGGAGCAACACGGACTTATGAACTTGACACGGAGTACAGCAAAGATGCTCAGACAATATTTGAGAGATCTCAGCAGATCAATAAGGTTGAAACATACAAGTTCTCTCTCATTTTAATGGTGTTTTGCTGTCCATGAAAAGTATATAGGCTATTTCTATTATGCTTTGTGTCATTAGAGGCTTTGAGTTTGGGTTTTCCAAAAACAGAAGTACTTCTGTACACTTCACTTTTGCACTTCTGGACTTTGACAGTTGTCGGATTTTTCATTGCTCCGTAAATGTTGTCAACCTAATTGTACAGACCATCATAAAATGACCTATAACGTGTACCGGTAATGGAAACGTTCAACCCTACCATACCATACTATAATGGTACAGTTGCAAGTTGATGACACTAAGTGCCTGACTGTGTTTACAGTACTCAACTGTTGCTGTCACAGACAGTGATGACGGTTAATGACAATTTCATGAACTGTCAGTCATCGTATAGAATTTAACGTAAGATAAGTTTTAAATGATATGGAGCGTTGCATGGTTTCAGTATGACAGCTGAGCTTCTAGTTGTTGTGTTGGGTTTTGTTGAGCTATTCAGTTTCACTGACTGATAATGTATTTCTCATCATGAGATGATACGGTGCCTATTTTGAAGTCACGTTTCTAGTTTAATTGACACTAACTTTTTCAAATAGTTTATTGGTAGTTAAGAGCCTGTCTGAGCAGCATGCTGTGATGACAACTGTACAGGAATTGAAAGGAAAGGAGGATGACAAGATCTATCGAGGTCTCAACAACTATGCTCAGTACTACGAGAAACGAGATACGGCTGCTGGTAATGCTTCGTCCGGCATGGTCAGGTGTGAATGCATGCTGTGCTAATGTTGAATTGTGTGGTTGTTATCCTGTATCTTATAGTTTTATTTTTTGTTATATTTTTATTGTAATAAACTGTTAATTTGTAAGATCGATAATAATAATAATAGGCCACAGTTTATCAGGTGCTGTAACATGGTGAGAGTCACTACGAAAGTGCCATAAACTTAAATTTACTGCAAATATAACTATTGTCACCTGTATATTTATAGATGCTCTAAGTTTGATTTCATAAGAACTTTTAGTGCCACGTACATTTGTGGTTAATTTGTGAGTGTTGTTGTGTGTCTGTGATGACAGGCAGGGGCCAATTCGTGCTCCAGCACACCTTCGAGCCACTGTTCGGTGGGATTATCAACCTGATATCTGCAAAGACTACAAAGAGACGGGGTTTTGTGGATTCGGCGGTTTGTTTATGATTGTCACACTTTGCTCTTGATCTGTACTTGACTAATGTGTCAGATGCCCATCAGACGGCAACAACTGTGCAACCATCAACAATAGATTATAAGTGTGACACAAATTAGTTGAGCTTCATGCAGCTTGCCCGTGAAAGTCATACACATAAACAAGAATGCCACAGCACAACCATTTGCTAACCAAACCACTGGTAAGAATTGCTTGATTATAGCTTTTGACTACGCACAAAACTGGTCGACCTGCCAGTGTATAACGTAGCATTACGACATAATTTGCAGAGAGCCATGAAAGTTGTCATCTCCAGGAATTGTTTTTAAACACTAATAGCCAAGTACAGTGGCACTGGGATAGGGCCAGTTGCACTAGGCGGCAGATTACAGGGGGTGAAAGTAAGGAAGATTTTGAAATTTTGCATTTATGTCTTTTAGTGAGATATCATGAGAGGTGAGATACAGAGAAACTAGCGTATTAGCACTATTATTACTATTTCAACATAAATTCATCGCACTGACTGCTGTTTTATTTCCTGTTCGCCTTTGATGTTATGTCATGTTCTGTGATGAATTTGTTGCTTTTGGTTACTGCTACACCAATAGTCCACACAACATCATGAGAGTTATTGGCTCATCAGTCCATCAGTGCAAGTGTGCAACGACAACATAACCATAATGACAACCATTTAATGGCCCTTTATTCGGGACAACCTGGCTGAGCCGGCACCAGAACTCTCAGAAACATTAACCCAATATACCACCCTCATTGTCCTCAAGTTCCTCACAATCACTCCCACCAACCTTCTCTGCCAGGCCTCACAGTCTACCTCTGGTGTCTGTGACTAAGGAGAAACAGGGAAAGCAGCGGAGAGAAACACGAAGAACCCGAGGACAAGAACCCACACGTCTTTTATACTCGCCTGATTCTGGATTTGATGAGGCCGTTGGTTAATCACTGGTCCACCGTCACTCACGCTTGTCCCTGTGTGACCAGACCACTAGCAGGCCTGCAGCAACCACACAGATGACAGTGAGAGTAAGCCCAGCCATATACCCCAAGGTGTTATTACACAGGATGCCCTTCTTGCCGCAACTGTTTTTATTTCCGGGCTTGTGGAGTGGCTCAGAGTATGCTGGCTTACATACTTAATAACTCTCATGTCATTGCAAGTGTGCAGTGATGTCTAATGGTGTATGTCTGCTTTGTAGACAGTTGTAAGTTTCTGCATGACCGGAGCGACTACAAGCACGGCTGGCAGTTAGAGAGAGAGGCGGAACATGGAAGTCCATCACATGACGAAGGTTGGGTTCTGGCATTGTTATGTGACTAACGTTTATATTTATTTGTTTGATTCGTATAAATTATTCTACAATGATTGTACTCAATATGCAGTAAACAAAGCGTAATTCTAAACACACTACACCAGTTTGAAGTTTGTAAATTGTATTTTTTACAAATATCTGTGTACCACACGATGTTGTGGAGTACAGACTTGCAGAAATATGAAATACCGAGCGACGATGAAGACCAGCTTCCATTCCGTTGCTTTATATGTCGAGAGTCATTTGTGAACCCAGTCATCACGAAGTAAGCTGTCATTAATATGTAGTTTTGTTAACAGGTGACTGTAATTCTTGCACCTGCATCACTAACAAGTGTATAAAGCATCCACTTGATCATGATAGTATTGAATATTATTACAGTATGCTTACATAGTGAGGCATGTGATGATCGGTGTTAAAGTAAAGTAAAGAAAATGGGTATCGTCGCAAAGCGCCTTTAATGTGCTACTGCTTCCCGTTCGTCGGCGCTGATCTCCGCAAGCTACCCCACCAGCCAGGCATCAGCGAACACTGCGGGACTACGGATATGGGCTGGTGTATCACGCGATGTGCTTGTTTACTTTCCCAGCTTTTGCCGAATACTCATTCCAGCCTAACCACAGAGGTCGGGCTCAGGCTGAGTAGGCCTGGGTGCCTGGTTCTGCGCCGAGGTGGTTTACCCGTTCAAAGACGATCACCCACGTAGGCACTAACCGGGCCTGTTGTAGAGTAACTATGTTGATCGAGTTCAACGTGTTACCGCTACACTAAACTGGCAACCAATGTGCGTAAAAACAGTGTGCGTTATCCAATAAAAATCCGTTGATAACTGTAAAGTGTTCATAATCATTTGTGGCTTGCAGCACAGCAGTGCATAGCATCATTTGTAGCCTGCAGCCTCCAGTCCAGAGTGGCTGGTTCTGAGCCAGGTTGACTGCTTTAGTCAGTGTGAGCTTATGGGACTTGTCTGCATTCAAATAGTCTCTGTAGCTTTGGACCTAAAGGTGCTATACAAATCTGTTATTATTATTATTATAATTATTAGTCTGAGGACGGCCAGGAGGTCTCTTCCATTTTTCCTGAAGTAAAATAAAAGTTGTGGTGGATTTGTAAGGGCATCGTCAAGAACACGCCTGTGATGCACTATTGCTTCCCGTAAGTCGGCGCTGATCTCCGTTAGCCAGCCTGTTCAGCCAGGCACCAGCACCACAGCACCATACTGTGAGACCATGGATACGGGCTAGTGTATCACGCAATGGGCCTGTTTACGCCCACAGCTTTCGACGGGTACTCATTCTAGCCTGCCACAGAGGTCAGGCTCAGGCTGAGTAGACCTGGATGCCTGGTTCTGTGCCAAGGTGGTAGGGATGTAGTTAAGATCTTCTTGGCATTAGCATTTGTCATCCATCTGCGCAATATGCCCAAACAGACAAAGAGCATGTGCTCGTATGTCAAAGTGAGGAAAGGCTCTACAGATAACCGCAACACTTTGGTATTTGAAGTGCCTTTACTCGAACAGCCATCATTTGTTCGGATAATCAGTTTTGGAGGTCACGGATTTTTACATCAGTGAAGTTGAAACTTACAGTACATGTGTTCTTCCAATTTTTCTGTACAGTTCGTAATGTTGGGCAGTTACCAGAGTGGATGCCCGTAGGATTGTTGCCCTTGATCAATGCTGCTTGTAAAGATTACTTGGCATTAAATGGCGTCATTTTGTTATGTTATGTTTGTTATGTGTGCACAGATGTAAACATTACTTCTGCGAGGCGTGTGCACTGAAGCAGTACAAGCAGTCGGCACGCTGTTTTGTCTGTGGCCAGCAAACCAGTGGCATTTTTAATCCAGCCAAAGGTAACATACTTGTTGATCACTTAAGGAACGTCCATCCATTCATTCATTCATTCCTAGCAATTTGTAGAGCACACTATGTCGAGAATGTTGAATCAGAGGCACTGTTAGTGGTCATTTCACTCGGTGACTTACTGTTTTGTCTGAAATGTGTAAAAACTGGAGTAATGCAGTTTGTGTGTGTACACTGTATCCCAAAAAGTAAATCCTTGACGTTTGATAATAACTTTAAGCAAATGTGGACGGATTTTTCAAAATTTTTTTGCCAGTTGATTCTTGAGAATATTCTCTATGTACAGGGTGGGTCAAAAAACCGGACTGTTTTTGAGATCAGCTGAAGCAAGTTTTGATCGACTCCTGGGCTCAGCGAAGCAAGGACACACTAACCGAGCGATTGATCAGCTGGCAAAAAGACTGAGGATGGTTATCAAGGCAAAGGGCTAACTGTGTTAGAGATCGTTTTTGTTTCACTGTATTCCTAACGAAAATTGAACAAAACTCTAACAAAACTCATGCTTTATTGACAAATTTAATGCAATTTTTGTGGTATTAACGATTTATGCAAATTAGGCAAAGAATATTTAACTGCACCAACATGCAAATTATGCATTTCATTCTAGACAAAATTGTGAAACTTTTGACATATTACACGCCTTTCTATCACTAGTCGCTGCAAAGTTATCTGATCTCAAAAACAATCCGTTTTTTGGCCCACCCTGTATACACCACAAAGATGTCCACCTCACCTGCAACATGTTGCTACACTACCTCATAAAATTTGAAAATCCAATTTATTTTATTTTATTGATACTGTATGTGTTGGCTGTATGTTGGTGAAAATAAAACTTCATATAAAAATGTTACCGAATTTTCACATTGAACATAACAATTAATATGTTTAACTAAATTTAAATGCGAGATCTTACGCAACCTGCCACAAAAATGTTGCACACTAATGATTTTACTTAAATGCATACAACGTACGAATTATAGTATTGAAAAAAACAAAGATGGTGCAAAGATAATCATGGTGAAAAAATCACCATGATGCAACAACATTCAACTAAACAACGTTCAGATGGTGATTCAAGACGTCGTCTGACAAACTTCAAAATGTTAGTCAGTCAGTCAGTGTCAGCAGTCTTGAGACAGTCTGTCTAACTACTGTTAAATGTTAAATCAATCAAGTCCTCAAAGTGTCTTCAGGAACATATCAACAGTTTGTTGAGGATGCTCTCAAAATCAGTAACATTTTTGGATTTTTGACTTTCACAAGGTAGTGTAGCAACATATTGCAGGTGAGGTGGAAATCTTTGTGGTGTTGACACAGTGTATAATGTAACGTTATTAGTAATGAGAAGTGGTATAGAACCTGTTGCATGCTGGATGACAGTTGAAATTCTGCACTCGTGTGTACAGAGCTAATTACAAAGATTGCAAAGATGAAGAGTCAGTATTCAAGTGACAAGCATGGTTCCGATGATAGCAGTGACGATGATGAACCAAGTGGTTAAGCGTCATTGAATTTTGACTTTAGCAAAAAACTTTACTCCTGTTTTTTGACTGTTTGGCTCGTGATAGCCATATTTTTGTCATGATGTACGTACCAGATAGCATGCATCTCTTGCACTTGTGCACTTTGCGTATAACAAGTGCATTGTAATTACCTGCAGAGCCAACAAGTTTGTGTGTGGTGATGGTGTTATTATGGACATTGCACATACAACACACGGCAGCTTGAGTGTTTTGAGGACGACCACACGAGCCTATAGTGAATGGTGAAATTTGACCCTCCCTATTGCGAAAACCCGTTAAC
>Ga0209149_1002107_pt1 | contig 10872 bp, 8 predicted proteins | sample WorMetTyACAVOLI2_FD_187423 | JGI IMG/M metagenome (GOLD analysis project Ga0209149, IMG submission 187423) | Marine gutless worms symbiont microbial communities from Max Planck institute for Marine Microbiology, Germany - Olavius algarvensis... ...
AACTAGCCATTGTCCTTCAGTGCTATGACACTGTTGGTTGGGTCATATTTCACTGACCCGTAAAATCGTCTCCGAAATGACCTATATTGTGTCGAGTGGGACGTTAAACCCTACTATACCATACCACAGTCCGTCTGATGTCGAGCAGTGTTGTGGTTTAGTGAAGTGTTGCTTTGTTTGTTCTGTGTATAGACAAGTTCTTCTACTGCCGTTTGTCTCCAAACCACAAAGTATTTCACTATGGCGACTGTGATGAGAATGCCGTTCCAACCATCGAGCAGCTGCCGTCAAAATGTGAGCAGCTGTTTGTGCAGTGGCATTTACAGTTTAGGATAGTTCAAAGAATTAAGGTCATTTATTCTGTACAGTATTAGCTTCTACTTGGCTGGCTGTGAGAGTGCAGTCAGTTGTGATTTCCATGATATTTGTGATGCAAGTCATGAAATGCCGTGTAGTAATGTTGGAATTCTTGTGCTTTCGCATCGTATTACGGATGGGACTTTGTGACAGACTTAGGGCCGGTTGCACCAACGCTACTTAAATGGCCACTTAGTTAATCTCCAATTAACTTTAAGTGGAGATTAAATCGTCACTTATTTCGTGTTCGTTGCACTGACACAAATTAATGCTTGATTAGTTAAGTGGCGTTTTAAGCACGCCTCCGATGTAACGAAGATTTCTATTGGCTGCTCAGATGACCGATGTAAACAAAGGCGTGTCTTTTACTTTTTTGCTATGCAAGATATCGCGAGAATTCTACGGAAAGCAAGCATCATTGCCTTGGCAGTTGGCACTGTGTCAACGGTAACGTTTGTAAACAAATACGCGGCATGTCTTTTACTTTTATTTCTGCGAAAATAAATAATAATCTACAACTACAATATCGTTTGTGTCATTACTGAATTTATACAAAAATGCAAAAAGTTTCCATTATCTCTGACTTCACGTTGTTGGCGGAGCTAGCAAACTGTATGACATGAAAATTTTTGCTCGCCAATTCTACGAGTTGCTAGCGTAAAATCTACGAGAATCTCGTAGAAAAAAAGTAAAGCCTCAGGTTGCAAATAGTGCGTGCATACGGCAGCCCACAGCCTATAGGCTTGCATGGCCTTGACCTATAGTTTCATTGGCTACTGGGAGCCAGAAGCAGACGAAAACAGCACGTTAGCTCAGGCGTATGAATATTTATTAGCTAGGGTGACATGGCCACGCAGTATAATTTCACGCAAGCTACGAATAGGCCTACTATGAAATAACTAGTTTTATGGTACAAATTTATGATCATTGTATGGTTTACTAGTGTGTGAGTACGATGTTTCTTGTCGGATAGTTGCAAAACTTTGTATTTATAATAAATTCTCAATTTTTAAGACGGCGTCTTAACTTAAGTGACAAAAAATCGCCGCTTAACTAAAGTGAGGATTTAAGAAACCATCAGCAGCAAATTGTGGTTGGTGCAACGAAATTTTCGCTAAGTAGAGATTAACGCCGGAGTTAATCTCTACTTAAAGTTCAGTCACGTTGGTGCAACCGGCCTTAAGTCTTTGGTCTGTTGTTATTGCATGGTAATCTTTTTGGGATATGATATGATGCTGTTGTTTGACTGTCATGTTTGTCACTGTCGGAATCCGATCATTTGCTACTGCTGGGCCCCAGGTTCAGGTTGTCTTCTTGGCTCACCATTGCCAGTATTCCAACTGAAAGCTTATATATTTTGACAGTGTACTCTGACATTGTTTTATAGTTTTCTCTGACCATAAAGGTCCTTGCTTATAAAAAATGGAAAATTAAGGGGTCAACTGGCTAACCGAGGTTCACCTGGAAGATGTCTGTTAAACCAGTATGTGTATAAAAGGGGACATCCGGCTAACCCAGGTTCATCTGGAACATGTCTGTTAAACCAGTAGAAAGGTTCTTTCTCGTACTTTTACTTAAGCAGCATTAAAAATTTGAATGTCACATAACAATAGGGGAACGAAACTTGTAAAGAAATCCTGGTCTAACAGTTTCAAAGGATCTTTCTAGGAGACTGTTGGAGCACCAGGCTAACATGGAGTAACTCTGGCAGAGAGGGCAATTGGAGAACAAACTGGTGTTTTATGTTTTCAAAAGTTTTGTGCAAAGTTATATAGACATATAACTGGTTAGTCTCATTATACTTATTAAACATAGTAAACTAATACGGTTTTGTATGTCTTCGTGATGATAATAACTGGAATGAGCCAGTGTAGTTGGGGGCACTGCAGTAGACTGGTTATATCTGTGGATAGTGGCTGTCAGTGACGTCAAAGAAGTTGTGACTGGCAGAGAGTGTCCTCATGCCAGGGACAAAAGTAAAAAGGTACTGAATGCGTTAATATATTGTAACTATTGTACTTTTCAACAGCAAGCAGCAGATTTGGCTCAGAACCGCTCTCTGTGGAGGATGATGTCGACGTATGGCGCTACACAATCGTGAGTTGCATGCCAGAAACGACGACTTTTCAACATGCAACTGAAGTTATAGCTTACAGTTGAAAAGTGTGAATTTGATGACATGGAACACACTGATATACCTAATTTAGTTTTTTTCCCTTTGTTACCTCCGACAAAGGAGGAGGTAAATGTGATCGCTGGTAAACACCAGCGATCACATTTACCTCCTCCTTTGTCTGTCTTTGTCTGTCTTTCTGTTAGCCAGATTACTCAAAAACGTGTGCATTTGGATGAAATTTTGCATGTGGACAGATGTCGGGACATGAACGAAGTGATTAACTTTTGAGCCCGATCCGGATCATAGTCCGGATGCCGGAACCGGATTCCTTTCTCGGATATCATATACGCTATGCAACTTTGCAGCCTTGCCTAGTTTGGCGTATTTCTCGGCCATTTCCGTATCAATTTGTGTGAAACTCGCACGCAGTATTATAATGATGTACCGCAACACTACAGCGGAGCCCGATTTTCGAAAAATGCTTTCTAAATGTAGAATTTTGTCGCCGAAAAACAGTTACTTGTCCACTTGGAACGTCAACCAGCAGCAACACTGCAGCAGTGCAGCTAGCCTCGATCGATCAATAACAAGCGCTCGTTATATATTTAGTCTGTATGTGTACCAAATTTGAAGTTGCTAGCTTCAACGGTTGCAAAAATACGTAGGGGGTCCCAAATTTTTTTGGATGCTCCCCTGGCCCAGACCCCCACCAATTTTGGTCCTAAACATTGTTTTTTGGTAAGCTAGTCCCAAACCCAAGTTGTGTACCAAATTTGAAGTTGCTAGCTCCAATTTTGGTCGTAAACTTTTTTGGCAAGCAACACCCCGCACCCAAGTGGTGTAAAAATTTTGTAGCACATGTGCATGTGTGACGACGGCAACAGTGTGTTTCAAGCGAAAAAGCAATATTTGTATAGCAAAGTTTGGGAATTTGGGGGCTATTGGGGTCAAGGGGTCAAAATTTCTAGTCGCAAATGTCATATTTGGAATCGCCGACCCTGATTTGACGGTGTTGGAGGATAAATAGGGGTTTAATATTAAATTTAAGTTTTATAGCCCCGAAAAGGCACATCCTTGCGTGATTTCACGTCTAATGAGCTATTGCGCGTAAAAATCCATCAACCGGTCTGACCTGTACGCATGTCTCAGAAAAAAATAGGTATAAATAAAAGGCACATTATAGTCCGGATGCCAGAACTGCATTGCTTTCTCCGATATCGTATAAGCGCTGCAACACGGAATTTTATTACGTCGGGAAGATCTCACATATACATATTGGCTGCTCGTCGCTGCAGCAATGCGTGCTTTTAAAATGGTTTTGTTCACTGCGAGCCGGCCCATCGGAACACCTTCGTCGGAGGTACATGCGCTCCGCCGAGTACACTTCTAGTTGCCTATTTTTTAGTTTGTGCCAACTGTTAAGTTACTGAGATTAGCTAGTAGAGGCATGAGGAGTGTGGTGCCTAATCATTGTCACATCGAAGCACTTTCTTTAGTTGGGTACAGATGAAATGAATACAAGCATGTTGGCATAGAACCAACGATGCAGTTTAGATGGAATCACCTCTTGAATAAGCCTTACAGCAGTGGTAGATGTGTATCAGCAGCCAGTGTGAGTCTTATATGCAAATTGTGTTAACTTCTGCTTTTTCTAAGCACAATGTCACTTCCCCGCTTCATCATAACGTGCTGGTTCTTAAGGATTCCCCTGAACTTGACTGGGTTGTACAGTTTGTCTTTTTTGGCCCTTTCGACCTGTGCTGTTGTCACACGGTTTGTCGGTATTTTTATTCTTCTATTCTGTTGCGGTATAATTTGTTAAAATGTTTAAAATGTGTTTAATATTTTAGTTACTAGAAGCTGTTGAATTGCAATGGGAATCAGTTAATAAATTTAGATTGTGGATACTATGAAACTACTTTATGGCTCTGTAGATTAATCCCAATCTTGCGTTCAGTCTCACGCCGACTGAGAATTTCAGTACCGAGGCGATCAACTTTGTTGCAGCTTCTGACGAAATCTTCAACATTTGGACAGACGGCATAAATGCATTGCTCGGGAAGAAGGTTAGCGCAGTTTGTAACTTCAGCTGTAAGTAAGTAAGTACATAACAATGTACTGATTAAGGTGACACTATCATGTCAAAGACATTGCAGGGGCACCATACAAAATTAAAAAGAAAAGCAAACAAAAACGACAGAATCGCCGACAGTCAGTAGTCGCGGGCAGACAACAGTTACATTGTGCATTACAATCACGATCGCTTAATCATTGTCAAACGACGACCGGAAAAGTACAGTCTTCAGCTCACGATGGAACATTGTCAGTGACGGTGCATTACTGACAGACGACGGCAGGCTGTTTCATGCACGTGCCGAAGCCACTGGAAGGCACGGTCACCGAGTGGTGAACGTCTGGTGGACGGTACCACCAGCATGGCTGAGTCAGCAGAGTGCAGACGATGTCGAGTGTCCACGTTAGATGTTCAGAGCAGGCTAGCAGGCTGTCAGCAAGGTACGCCGGCGCTGTTCCATGAAGACAGCGGTAGGCCACAACAGACAGTCGGAATGTGACTCGCTCTGGAACTCTCAACCAATGCAGTTCTTGAAGCAATGGGGTTATGCGTTCTGACTGCCTCGCTGAGAAAACCAAATGGCTGCGGCATTCAAGACGGACTGCATCCGGTCTTGCAGGTGGCTGGGAAGACCAGCGAGAACCGAGTTGCAGTAGTCCACCTTGCTGACAATCAGTGCACGAATCAAGGTCAGCAAGGCATGTCGTGACAGAGATCACCGCACGCTCCGGATCTAGAGCCGCGAAGCACGCTCTGACGACGGCTGTGACGTGCGTCCTCATGGACATGTCAGCATCAATGTAGACCCCGAGGTCGCGGATCGAAGAAACTGGCTGCACGTCAGTGGTGCCAATGTGGACCAGACCAGACGCGATCTGATGTCGACGAGATGTGCACGAGAGAACTTCAGTCTTGGCGTGATTCAGCTACAGCCGATTGGATGCCATCCAAGCCGAAACCTCATCGACACAGACAGACACTTTCTCGCAGTGGTCGACAGAATCTGCGGGTCAGCAAACCCATAGATCTGTGTGTCGTCAGCGTAGGCATGAGGAATCAGTTGGTGGCGCTTCACCAACTGCAGCAGGTCAGCAGTGTATAGAAGGAATAGGATTGGCCCGAGGACCGATCCCTGCAGTACTCCGTACAGAACCACTGATGGTGTAGAACAGGCCGCCGATGTGCGTACGTGCTGAACATGGTGACACAAATATGAAGTGAACCTGCCCGCCAAAACCGGTTCAGTAGCATGTCGTGGTCGACACTGTCAAATGTGGCAGACAAATCAAGTAGTGTCAGCATCACCTGATCACCCGAGTCCAGTGCCAGCAGTATATCAGCCAGTAAATATGCGATAAACTATTTACATTGGTGTATGTCACAGAAGCGGTTTGGTTATAAATGGCATGTGTGCATCACTGAAGTTACTCTGCATCAAGCCAGATTAGTACTGACTACTGAGCTGAGTGACCATTTGCAGTATACTCTCTTGTTATTTAATCAGCCATTCAGGCCAACTTAGCCTGGCCATCCCTTTTTGAGTAGGTGCAATGAGTGCCGTTGAAGAGATGTCATGTTTTAGTGCCTTCGTGTATACTGGCTCAGTGTGGCAAATAGCCCATGTCAGGTCAGATGGTCAAAGAAAAGGAATAAGCTCGTCACCGATGCTAGTCCCTGGGTAGTTCTGCGAGTACATGGTAAATGCAGTTAATAATCAAATAATAGTTATGTGGCAGTATACGTTTCACGTCCAAGTACACAGCTGTGCACATTCAACTCAGATGCACTCCTCGAGATTGAGAAAAAGTGAGAAACTGGATGCCATGGTGTCAGTCGATGGTTTAGTTATTCTTTGTCTTGGTGGTTGCACGTGGTTCTTAGGTATGCCACTGGAGTTGACTGCCAGTGCCAGTGATATTGTTTCGCATTTATGTTTCGTAGATGATTAGTCCACTGATGCAGTCGGACCTCAGCACGCTGCTAACGATGGAGATAAAACTGCGGTTGCTCGACACTGAGGGTATCACCATTCCGTCGACTCCACCGCCAATTCCTCCAGATCCGCCAAACTATGACTTCAGCATCAAGACTTAGCATAATTCTTTCTCACTGTTAATGTCATATTGTTCAGTGATGTAAATATTTGCTATGCAATCGTGTTTTCGTATGTTCCATGATAATACAGATACGGATAGTTGAACGCATATGTCCATGTGTTTGGGTCTCAACAGCATTCAAGCGTTTGTTTTGATGCTTACAGTTGGTGAGGGAAACCTTACGTTCATCAGTCATCAGAGTGCTACATATGATAGTAGTATATCCATCTATTTTGAACTCATCAGCTTGCACAGTGATGTCACAGTGTTGGCCACTCACAGATTGCATTTTTGAAGTCGACCTAAAGTAGCTGCTGCCTTATTTATGCCTTTGTACAAATTGTCTGTTACAGAATGTAGTAGTGCAGTAGCTGTGTTTATTAAGTACATTTATAACAATTTTTTAACAGTAATTCATTAGTCCATGTATCCCAATAGAACCACATACTACATGCAGCTAAAACTAGCAATAAATACTGCAAGAAAAGTGATGACCAATAATGTGGACAGTAGTGTTGCAGATTATTTCTTTTCTGTGTGCAGTTTAATTATTTTTTCTGTGTACTTTGTGCTTCTTGTTACATGTGTACACATCTGTGTACGATTTAATAATACTGTTGATGTGATTTAAATAACATTAATAACCTCAGCATTGTTGTTGATGAACAGAGATAGGATTATATTATCAAATGAAGTTATGCCAAACATTCACACACGGCCATATTGATGTTGCCTCAGCAGTGCTCGAATTACCGGAGGGATCGGGGGATTTCGCCCCAACTGTGGTCGTGTGTCTCCCACTGTTTGTGTTCGTGGCATCCCCAGGGTCGGGGACAAATTTTGTCCCTGGCACTGCAGTTGCCCATATCTGTGACTGCCCCTTCAGTACTTCCCAGCATTATGCTTCGTTGTGGATTAAACGAAGTCGCCACTCTGCAACGGACAATCCAATGCACGTTTAGTCTGCTCAGTGACGGTCAGACGCCTTGTATTTTAAAATTTGCAATTTGGATGGAGCCAGATCCACAAACTTCATTTTTATCGAAAAATAGTACCCTGCAGTTTACAATATAAGTAACTACATCCAACTGGAATCTGTTTAGGCCCAAATTAATGATACTGATGTAGATGGCAGATGCTGCAGGTGTGCCTTTTGGCATTTGTCATAACTCTTAAAGAGCAAAATTGTACCACCTGCACTGCAGGTCATTCACAGTGCAGGAATGCTACGTAATATGGTGTGTGATACATAGGATTTAGACGTCAAGTTTATGCAACTTGTTATTAGCAATAATCAATTAAGTTTGCTGCACCATGCTTAAGGGTGTACTATTACTGGGACACGGTGCAGTAATAATGGAAATCACAATACCATTATGTTCCAGTAAGTTTATTATAAACAACATTCTAAACAACATGCTGAAAATTGAAAAATTACAAAAATAATATACAAAATATATTTTTTTAAATGGAACAGCCATAGATTGGCGCTGCAACATTATATTACAAAAACGCTGGCTATAAGCACAGTTATACAAAACTAGAAACTACTCACACGATCATGTAGTCTAGTAACACAGCTGCATAAACAACGTTCACATGATATGTTTTGTTAATAGATTTCTTTGGTCTTCAGTCACATAACACAGTTACATACTAAATAATACTTACATTCTACCTACAGAGCAAACAACTGAATAAACAATATTATCAGCAACAATGGAATAACTAAAACAAGTGTCTTTGATTTACTGTAAATCCATTAATGTTTGTGCGGAATACTTAACAGCATTTATGGTCTTAAGAACATGAATGGTATCTTCGATTTGCTGTAAATCAATGTTTCCGCACCATTTATTGTGCAAATTTCACGAGCCGCAAACATTTTCTGGTACATTCTGGAGATTAGTACCAACCACCCGCCGACAGAGGTCAGTACATTGTCCTCAGGAAGATTAGATAGGCCTTTTCTTTCCCTCCGGTAAAGCTGCGGATCGTTATACTATTGGAAAGGTCGCAGCAGAACACGGCAACACAAAAGCATTGAATGAATACAAGCTGCACAAAAGCTCAGTTAGAAAATTGAGGCAGTTGTAACTGCAGATATTGAAGGAAATTGGTAGCACCACTGAAATACCCGTCCTCTGAAGCTGGGAAACTGCAGATTTATATATGTAAACTTTCTTTCAATAAATGAAGCACTGGGTCAGTATTTCAAAAACACAAACTTTTCTGGCACAAAATTAATCAAATTCGCAAACATTGATGGCCGCAAAAATATCTGGATCTACAGTAATTTAAATTTTATTTATGTCGTAGGGTATATTGACTAATTTCATATATCATGCCTAAGCACAGTAAGTGCTTTCTCTGTTGGTGCTTGGAAACTATTAGTTGGGTGACAGGAAGGGGATACAGCCTTCACACAAATTCTCAAGCTACCCACAAAGTTCCGCTTGTAAAATCTTTGTAAAATTCTGCCTAACCATTGGCATCTCCAGAAAGCATTTAACTGTTATAACAAAAGCAAGAGTAGTTGATGTGTCTACGCAATTTCGCCATTAATCTCCTTACAGAATTCTGTAACAAGACTTCTAATAAAATACATCAGTACTGTCGATAGTAGGACTGATTGGCTGGTGCCGACTGTGCAGGTGGTTGTTGCCTATAGCCAGCCGGGTGAGACGGATAGCTGCTTGACTGAGGTAGAGCGTGTTTTGGCTGCAGCTGCGGCATGCCCTTGCGATACACAAGCAGGTTGAGCACCGGCTTTCGACTGATGTACTCGACAGCTTTCTTGTGCGTTGCCATCGTCAGGTCATGTCCGTTCACCTGCAGCAAAATATCACAGTCATTGTAATAACAACTGTGCGTTCCGATAAAAGCACCAAGAAGGCGGAGCATTCGGTTTATGCCAGATATACCAAAAATTACCATTACAAGAAGACTGCATCATTAATTAAATCATTTTAACAAGGTTTACTACTTTAAAAGTTCAAACTACAAAACAGCAAACCTGAAGCAATTTGTCATGAACGTGAAGTCCAGCAGAGTGTGCAGGGCCTCTTTCGTAAATGTACGTTACATATATACCCTGCATACAAACGTGAACAACACATCTAGCACAACATCTGAAGCTAGAGTTCGATGTGCCGGTAATACTGCCCGTAAATTATGGTAAATTACGGAAATGTAACTTCGTTAAATTACCATTAAATTACCGGTAATTTTCCACCAAAAATCTTACACTACTTTTTTGCGCGTATGAAGCACAAAATCAGCCGTAACTAGTGTTGCTAACAATTCAGTCCCGTCACGTGAATAGATAGCCCAAATACTGGATGTTTATTTCTGTCTATTTATAGTTCACTGTCACTAATGTTAGTAAAAGTCATAAAGATTTGGTACTGTTACTTCTATTTCTATTCTACTTTTTTTCTACTACTTTCTTTTATACATGTGAGAAACTTAACTGGCAACATAACCAAACGACGATATTTTTCTATTAATTAGACAACAAGAGGCACAGCTGCAAACTCACAAACAAACAAACATGACAATCAGCAAATTTTACTGAGGATAGAGAATAGGCCAATCCAATACATAAATACCATAACAGTGTTAAATTAACACTGCATTACCATGGTAAATTACAGGTAGTCTAGTGTCCATTATTCATCACTGATGCTAATCTGTGACTGCAGTATTAACCGGTTTGTTATCGGCAAGTTACCAGTAATTTACCAGTAGGGTAACATGGCAATATTGCCGGTACATTTTGAACCCTATCTGAAGCCCATACATTCATCGGTTACATTATTTTATGGCACAGTTTATGCTTGAGGTCTGTGAGGCCTTTTACAAGCCAGCAGGGACAGAAGGATGGACATGATACAAGAAGTAATGAGGCCTCCTATGGCAAGCATACAAAAGCATGTCATAGGGTCTGCTGGAGGCATGAGGTCCATTAGGCAGAAATGATCTCTGATTCCTCAGCCTTCGGACAGATGACAGCAAAGGCTGCAAGACAGGAACATGGAGCAGTGCATTACCATATTACTATGTGGTTGAGTACCGAGTACCATAACCATACGACAAAATAATACATAAAGTATAGCTTTTTCCCCTACAAACAGCAGTATCAGCCATCAAAAATTCTTTTCCATTAACAAGAATATCGCATTGCGAAAAGAAACTCCTGTTTGACTTTGGCATCAACACATTGGACG
>Ga0209149_1002108_pt1 | contig 10869 bp, 8 predicted proteins | sample WorMetTyACAVOLI2_FD_187423 | JGI IMG/M metagenome (GOLD analysis project Ga0209149, IMG submission 187423) | Marine gutless worms symbiont microbial communities from Max Planck institute for Marine Microbiology, Germany - Olavius algarvensis... ...
TCCCCTACACGGATCAAGAGTCAAAATTAGGGGACATATGATTGCACACAGGACCCCCCTCAGCCCCCGGACTATGTTCTTTTCTACAGTTTTTGCGTTCATAGTAATAGATGTGGTCAACTATTGTTGCACTTTTTGGCGTAATTCTTGTCGGCATTACAATTGTTGGCATAAAATTATATGTCAGAACATTGTCGACGTAGTTACTGGTTGCTCTATTCTTACAATAATTACTCAAGTCGATATTAATATCACCTGCTATAATGCAAGGTATATTTCTTTTGCTAATTGTTTCTAGACACCATTCAATTTTTTCGTTAAAGTTTGCTATGTTTTGATTAGGATGTCTATATATGCCAGCTACAATGTACTTATTATTGCCATTGGTTAATTCCAGCCATAAGCTCTCGACTTTGTTATCGTTAGTGGATGGTATACATCAGCTGCACATTTGTTGACAGATCAATCCCTCCTTAACATATATTCCTATCCAACCTACATTTGAACAGTCAGACACCTCATAGTAGAAAATATAATTTTTAAGGATCACAGGCTGCGTGGTAGCGCCAGCACTGTGTTAACGGCGACCAGCCAAGTCAATGGGAGATGGCAAATTTTGACCCCTCACAGAATCGAAACCCATGAGCCGATTGCAACAAAATTCTGCACAATTGATTACGTCTGCGAGAGGACCCCCTAAAATATGGTACAAATCCATCCATTGGGGGCTTCTGGGCATATGGGTGAAAGAAATATAACGTTTTTGTGCCTTTTTTATTTATTTATTTATACCTTTTTTCTGAGACTCGCGTACAGGTGAGACCAGTTGATGGATTTTTACGCGCGATAGCTCATAAGACGTGAAATCACGCAAGGATGTGCCTTTTCGGGGTTATAAAACTTAAATTTAATATTAAACCCCTATTTATCCCCAAAACCGTCAAATTCTGGCCCAAAACACACTGGCCAGTTTTTTTCGCCTGAAAATGCTTAACAATGGGTCTCTCAAGAGTAAACTACCCTTAATCGTCATCGTAGCCCCATAAAAGTTGCATAGTGAAGAGGCAAATCAAGGACGGCGATTCCAAATATGACATTTTCGACTAGAAATTTTGACCCCTTGACCCAATTAGCCCCCAAATTCCCAAATTTTGCTATACAAATAATGCTTTTTCGCTCGAAACGCACTGTTGCCGTCGTCACACATGCACATGTGTTACAAAATTTTTACACCACTTGGGTACGGGGTGTTGCTTGCCAAAAACAACGTTTAGAACCAAAATTCCAGGGGGCTGGGCTAGGGGAGCATCCAAAAACTTGGGACCCCCTATGTATTTCTGCAACCGTTGAAGCTAACAACTTTAAATTTGGTACACAAATTGGGTTTGGGACTAGCTTATCAAAAAACAACGTTTAGACCAAAATTGGCAAAGGTCTGGGCTAGGGGAGCATCCAAAAAAAATTCGGGACCCCCTACTTATTTCTGCAACCGTTGAAGCTAGCAACTTCAAATTTAGTACACAAATTGGGTTTGGGACTAGCTTACCAAAAAACGACGTTTAGTACCAAAGTTGGCGGGTGTCTGGGCTAGGGGAGCATCCAAAAAAAATTTGGGACCCCCTACTTATTTCTGCAACCGCTGAAGCTAGCAACTTCAAATTTAGTACACAATCCGTAGTTTGTGGCTAGCTTACCAAAAAACAAACAGGACCAAAATTGGCGGGGGTCTTGGCGAGAGGTGCGTCCAAAAAAGTTGGGACCCCTACTTATTTCTGCAACCATTGAAACTAGCAACTTCAAATTTGGTATACAACTTGGGTTTGGGACTATCTTACCAAAAAAAAACAACGTTTAGGACCAAAATTGGCAGGGGCCTGGGGCAGGGGAGCATCCAAAAAAAAATTTGGTACCCCCTATTTATTTGTGCAACCGTTGAAGCTAGCGACTGAAAAATTGGTACACAACATGAGTTCAGGTTTACCTTGCCAAACACAAGCTTTAGGTAGAGTCTGAGTTAACAGAGTACCACTCCCCTCCCCATTATGATGATGATGCAACTGTGTATTCTACGTGCCATCAAAAACTGACGGTTACTCAGATTAGTCTACTAAGTGGAATCAAACAGAAAATTTAAGTGGAAAAAGACTAAAAACTGATTCGCATGATCAATTCTGGTTAGGACAAATGATTTGTGAAAACAGTCCAAAAGGCACTTTTGCTGTAATAACTCAGAAATGTAATAAAACTGCAAATATAAGTGTAAAAAACTGCAGTTTATACACAAGTTAACGGCGAGCGACACATCTAAAACTGCAAAAAATCACAAAAAGGTGATATTACTCAGCAGCACATTGACATTTAGGCGATGTGCTGGTGGGTAATATCACCTTTTTGTGATTTTTGCAGTTTTAGATGTCACTCGCCGTTAACTTACGTATAAACTGCAGTTTTTTACATTTATTATGGTAAAACTCTGGGTTACATTTCCAAATTTCAGACAATATAATTATATCAAAAGCAATATCCAGAGATTGATAAAAATGTATCAATTTTCTATGGTTTTTGTTAAGACTACATATGTTAATATGAAATACACTGAGCTCTATCAACTACTGATGCACATTGTTTGTAACAGTAGTTGAATTCATCCTCAGTACTGTATGAGAAGTCAAGTTCCTTCATAATGCAATTATTACACATTGTGGTAATATTATCATAACAAGAGGTCAAAGTAATTTGACAAAAAGCGCCTCACGGCGGGCCTATTCCCCAGTTAGGGGTCACCCCAGGGGGTCGAAAGTTGTACCATTGAATTCCTGGGGTAGGGTTTCCTATTAGTGTTCCATAGTAACTATAGGCCTAGGATGCACCATTTGGCCAGAGTGCACGCGCGTGAGAACCAACGACCAACCAACCAACGACAAACGACCAACGACGTCACGACACAGCCTATCTCAATAAGCGCCTCTTTTACTAACGTAAAGTGAGGCGCTTAAAAACTATTATGTTGGCAAATTTCTATTTGACAGAAAGACACGGAAACAACAATTCGGTTACTAACTCATGTGTAGTTATATTATAAAAGGGCAGCTCGGATAGTTAAACCTGGCTTGTACTGTTCATCTTCAAAACAGAGAAACAGTTCGTCTTGTTTCTCAAATTTTACTACTCCATCCATTCGGCAACCACTAGAACAGTTTGACCGATGCCGTCTGGTGTTGCTGGGGCCCAGTTATTAAACTTTCCTGTCTTCAGTTTACGACCCATGAAGTATGCGATGCTAACTTTTCGTTTTATTTTCTTTTTGGCATGGTCTCTTTCAACATCCTTCTTAAATCTTCCCGCAGCTTTCTTGAACGTTATGAATATCCTTTAACATTCTGTCTTTGACAACCTTTAGGGCAGATATCACGTCCTTCAGTGCTTTTCTTTCTGTTGGAGCCATGCTTTGTTCCTTGAAACGTCTGTTGAGTTCTTTTTCATGCTTCTTGATGTTCTGCTCAGTCGGTCTCAACTCATTTTTCAGCAATGCTATTTTCTCAGAAAACTTGGACGGAAGAATATTTAATTGGACCTGTGGACCTGATTTCAGTATGTAACGTAAAGTGACAGATCGCAATCCTAGTAGGCTAGAATAAACAAACTTAAAATGCAGTTCAAAAATCCACGACAGCCGTCACATAATTTTTTCCTATTTCCCACCACCCTCCGGATAATATTCACTTGAATATCCTCATCCCTCAGGACAAACTTGACGTTATTGTGCATCCACCCTTCGGACAAAAAACCGTTGCCACCCATCTCCCCCTGAGGATAATTTCTGGAACAGCCCTAAGTCACCTGCCATGCAGTGATCGCTAGTATCTATGCCAAACGCGACCGCTGATTGGTGGACCAGGTACCGCGTAGAGATCCGACCGCGGATTGACTGAGCACTGTCGCCGATAGTATAAAAGGACCGACGCGACAGTAATGTCATCAATTGGCCTGGGGGCCTCGGGGAACTGACAGACTGACTGAAACTAATAGAAGACTATAGCAAGCCTAACAAAATCCAGTATCCGGTTTTCCGAAATAGGCCCGTACTCCGGTATTAAATTCTTCAAGTTTCACGTCCCCAGTGTAAGTTTCAAGTTTTTTGTTCCAAGTTTCTAGTCCCCAGTTCAAGTTTCAGTTTCAAGTTTTAAGTCCCCAGTTCAAGTTTCAAGTTTCCAGTTCTGATGTTCTGAAACTCCGATTTCTGAATTATATATATGGATCTATAGGATATAGCATCCTGATGGGTACACATACTGATGCTTATCTAAAGTAGCCTAGTCATATATTTGTTCCAACGACGTTGATCTAATCCAATGACATATTTCCAAAGGCCTAGCGCTCAGGAGATCGTCTTGGAAGGCCGGTAAAGTAGCGATTGTGGTCTTGTCGCTACTTGAATAGACGCCGATGGTTGGGATAGTGGTGATTGTCGTTTTGTCACAAACTGAATCGGATACCCCAAATTTGGATTCCTGGCACCTTGAATATCCAGTCACTCCGAAATCTGGTCTTAGTTTCCAGTAGTATAAAGGAAAGGTAAAGGAAGTGGATTTATATAGCGCCTTTATTGTAGTGCCTCACACTCAAGGTGCTCAGGTATGGATCACACAGTGGTACCTGCAAATTACACCGTACCTCGTAAGCATTCACCAGATGGCGCATCCCCAGAGTGAGGTTGCGGACATCTAATTGCAGCCTACAACTCATTATCTACCCCAAAATGACGAAAAGCCGAGTCAGCCTGGTTGGCGGACCTACAGCGAACGGTTTACCATATAAGTGGTCACCCATCAGCTGCAGGTCGAGTGCAGGACAGCGAAAGTTCGCCTGTCAGAGACCGACGTTCTACCACTGTGCCACGCAACCAACCAAGACTCCAGTTTCAGACTAGCAGTGTTGTAAGTCTAGTCGATGGTGGTTTCTGAGACTGTCCAATTTCTGACTAGCAGTGATAAGCCTAGTCAACGGCAGATCTCTGGGGCCAAATTAAAAAAAAAAATCTTACGATCATCATAAGTTCGATCATAAGTCTGTCGTAAGTTCTGACTTGCGAAATGCGAAGTCATAAGATTATCTTAAGTTCATAAAACACGTGCACTGAAAGAGCTCGTCTTCCGTCATATCGTCCATTCGCAGAAAACTATTACTTATTTGTTGCTGCTGGCAAAACGACGCGTAAAAATGCGCCATTGCTGTTGTATGCAAGTTTAATGACGTCAATTTTACAACTTATGACAACAAAATGGTGACCGTAAGTTTATCATAAGTTTGGTCATAAGTTTATCATAAGATTCTTTTGTAATTAGGAACTATCGTAACTTTGTCATAAGTTTGACTTATGACAATGTCATAAGATTTTTTTGTAATTTGGCCCCAGGTTTCTTAAAAAATCCAGATTCAGGCTAGCAGGAGTAAGTCTAGTCGACGGACGTACGCGAATAGTATAAGATCTCGGATTCAGACTAGCAGTGTTGTAAGTCTAGTCGACAGTGGCTTTTGAAATTGTCCGGTATCTGACTAGCGGTGTTGTAAGTCTAGTCTTGTAAGTCATTGAAACCGACGGTGTAGTAAGCCTAGTCGACGAACATATGCGAGTAGTATAACACTCCGGTTTCAGACTAGCAATGGTAAGCCTAATCAACGGCAGGTCTCTGAAAATGTCCAGATTCAGACTAGCAGGAGTCAGTCTAGTCGACGGTCGTACGCGACAGTAAGACGTTGATTTCTTAATTCTCACTAGTAACACAGATGGCCAGTTTCCAACCTCATATTCTACCCTGAATATACTTGGAAACCGCCTATATTGTCGAATGTTGAATGCTGTGATTGAGTTTGCTAATAAAAAATATAAACAGACATACTTGGCCTTGTCTTCATTTGTCACTATAGATGACAGACATGTAGAAGTAGAACCGTACGAGGAAACAGTCGACAGAGCTGAAGTGTTTAGTACACCTAGTGGGAGTAGATCGGCTAGTCCAGTGTCTGTCGATAGGAGTCTCCCACCTGCGCAGTCACCATCCCAAGGACCCAGTACTTCTGTATATAATGCTAATCTGATGACCTCTGTCATGCGGCCCGACCTCGAGATATGAGCTAGCCTGGGTACCGCAAGTGCCGCATTCTCAGACAGAGCACCCCGAGACGTTGGCAGTGGCAGTCACATATATAGATAAATGATAGGTACAACCATGATATCCTTAAATACACTGTCTCCGAGAAAAAAAGAAACCGACAGTACTTTGGGCATAACTTTGACAAATTCAAATATATAGTCCTAATTTTTTTGCCAGGAATATCATAAAGATAATGCAAAACTATTAGCACAACAAAAGCCCACCTCACCTAATCAGTGCCACTACTTTACCTTGCGAATTAGACAGTCGACGTATATTGCAAAGTACAAAGTCATAACTGATAATTGCACTTAAGCCAAACCGGCCTATTACGTAGCATGCAACTGTTTGACTAGTCAATAACAGCAAGAAAGGTCACAGTTATCGCTGCAAACACAATGTCGACATCAAAAACAGTCTTCAAAATGACCGCCGCCAGCCTTGACGCACGCTGAGAGATGACGACGACACTGATGCACAGCAGCTGCAATGACGGCGTGATACGGCTTAACTCACTCAGTTCTTATGCAGTGTTTGAGGTCGTCGAGATCAGTCATGCATGTTTTGTACATCTTCTCTTACAGTGTGCCCCACACACTGTAGTCAACTGAATTTAAATCCGGCGAATTTGAAGGCCACAGTAGAGGCGGAATGAATTCTGGCGTTTCTCTTTCTTCGTGCGAAAATTTATTTCAATGACGTTACAATTATGTCATCATTACACAGTGCCGAGCAAATTATTGACGGGATTTTTACCAGTCACCCAGAATGTCCGTATGATTTGTGCCAAAAAATATGAAAAGTTGTCTGTCAAAATTATGGTCAAAATACTGTCGGTCCGTTTTTTATTCAGACACTGTGTACATGCCATATTAAAGAATTTCTAATGCATCTCAGCCATGGTTCAGTGATCATCATGAAGGACTCTGACCCAAGTAGCATACACATTGAGACCAGTCACATGTAATGTCAGAGAGAATTTGGCCAAAACTATTTCAATGATCCAGTAAAGCCGCAGCTCACAGGTGAGCTCTACCAGCCTGCAATTGAGGGAGGCCTTTACTCCAGTTGTTATGTCTATGGATGCAAAACATTTACCAGTTGTCTGGGTTTTCTATGGCCAATCATGGTTGGATCATTAGTTTCCTTTTTCCAACATATGAAACCCATGTTTTGTTTTAGCCAATGTCACACCAACTCCATTCATGTTATTATCATTAAACTATAACTGCTGCAATTACTGTGAACAGCAGTCAATACTGTGACAGATCAATTAATCCTCACTCCTTTGTGTGAGCAATATTTATAAAGTGTTAACTGTTCGTTATGTTTTGTAGAATCTCAATAGCAGGCTCCGTCCATACCTGCTTTCCAACATTCTTGATGGCAAGTTGTTCTGGAGTCATCTTTTCCTCTTCCTCGAGTGACTACAAAGACATGTCACAGTGACATGCTCAACCACACAGGAAACTAGAAGGGCACTCAGTAGAGCGCATTTACCTCCGACAAAGGTCTTCTGACGGCTCAGTGAATAAAACCATTTTAAAACTATGGCTCACTCTAGCGGCGCACCGCCAATATGTATACGTGGGATTTACCGGACGTAAAATTTTGCGTAGCAGTGCAACTCGCTGGCAGCCTAGGCAAGGCTGCAAAGTTCCGTAGCCTATACGATATCGGAGAAAGCAATCTGGTTCCAGCATCCAGACTATGATCCGGATCGGGCTCAAAAGTTAATCAGTTCGTCTGTGTGTCAACAAGCAACATTTCGTCCAAATCCATGCACGTGTTTTTGCGTAATCATGCTAACAGACAGATAGACAGACAGACAGACAGACAAACATGGGCAAAAACATGTACCTCCTCCTCCTTTGTCGGAGGTAAATAAGTAACGACCTTCTCTGTTGCACAAACTAAACAAATTTTGACAGATACTTGTACACAACATCTGCATGTAAAGTGCCACATTTTCAAACAACTTTAAAACTATCTGTTCAGCTGTTTCCAGACAAAAAAATTCCCGATGATAAGCTACACAAACACACAACTTGCAGGAAATATCCTGTAACTTCTTGTATTTACTAAATATGAACACATGTTGCCAAAACTATGGCAGCCAGCATATTAGGCTCACGCCTGGACTAATGCCTTGTTCTACGGCGTCACACAATCGACGATGAACAACCTGCAAAGAGTGCAAAACAACCTTGCACGTGTTGTCTGCAATGTTGGTTGGCAACAAGCCCATTCAACTGACTTACTCTGTGACCTTCATTGGTTACCAGTAAGCAAGCGGGTGATGTTCAAGGCGGCGTCACTGTGTTACTGATCGTGCAGGTTCGGCCAACCAGCCTACCTTCAACTTTCATCATACATACCAGCCTGTCATCTCAGATTATCTAACTCCGACCAGCTGAACAAACCACCAGCCCGGATTGCTATGCCATGCATCTGGAACTCTCTTCCGACAACTGTCAGATCCGCTGACAGTTACGACTCCTTCAAGGCCCGGCTAAAGACTCATCTGTTTGACACTGTCTGACGTTGAAGAACGTAGCGTAACGGACCCGTGCCCCCGATTCTGGATTTTTATTTGTAGAAATAGGCACGTTAAAATTTTATGATTGATTGATTGATTGACACCAGCCATGCACATCAGCAGTAGTAAAGACCACATTGTTAAACTACCCAGTCACAGTGCAAACATAGTCCCACATACAAAAGTCGAATAAAAAGTAACTACAAAATACAAAACCTACTCGACCCAAGGGGTTGAGAATGATGCCTCCACCAGGCCTTCAAATCTAACTTCGGCCTCCTCTGACTTTGATCTCCTGACTCCCCGAACTTCATCGTTTCTTGCCTTTGCTTTGTGGACACTTGTGCCAATTTGCAGCAATCCCTCATTTGTAAAATATCGCAGTCACAAGTTTGGTAATGTATAAATAGACTGACGGATGAATGGAACAGTAGAAAACACTATGCCTCCCTCCAGCCAGTCTACATTGGCGGAGTCATAAAAAGTGCATCAGTTACAGAAACTAAATATCAGAAAATTACCTTGTTATAGTTCTTTGCTAGCTCCAGCATGTCCTTGATGACAGTTTCATTGCCACAGCAATGTTTTCGATATTCATCAAGTTTCAGTCCATCAATCCAGCTCTTCTTGTGTAGGTTTAACAACATCTTCAGTAGTTGTCACCAATAACAAATACACTGTAATTGTTTAGTTTCCTACTCAAAAATGCATCAGTTGAAAAATAAAATTTTGTTGAGAGTTAAGGTTTGCACACTGGTGATAATCCATGTCATTAGTCAATACATTACATTAGAATTTTTTATAGTGGTATAAATAAAAAAATAACTTCAAAGACGACCAAAGTGCAAAAACAATGCTCGGGTATGACTGCAGAAACAAACAAGGAAAGCATGGCAGCTATGACATCATCAGGACACTGTTCCAGACTCTGGGGCTGTCAGTAGCAAATGATCAGTCTTTGTCAGTGCCAAGACATGACGGACAAACGTTGAGATGATTGGAGGACAGACGACTTCTTGACAGCACATCAGCAATAACACGCAGCAGGTTGGACAAATAATGTCAAATACTGAGGTGCAGCAAAGAAGTCAGTAGACAATGATGCTAGTTACCTGCACCCAGTTACTCCCAATGGGTGGGTACTGTTTTTGGAAGCATTATGCATGAGTCTGTGGATGTATCTGAAAATAGTCCAATTTCTTTTAAGTAAAGGCCAAAATGTTGCATGATGATCCTTCTACAGCTCTGTTACATTTTGGAGGTTGAAAGGTCAAAAACACAGAGATGCCAAAATCATTCGTGATTCTAGTTCCACCGCAAATGGTTTGCTTTACTTCACTGCGAAAGACCAAAATATTCTAGGACTGTAAAATTAACGTGTTAAAGAATTAATCATGATTAAAATATTTTAATGAAAACATGATGAAAAGACAGCAATCATTCATTTCTTTAATTTTTAAAACTTCAACAAATAATTTAATCAATCAATTCAATATGATTCAATCACACAATCGTCAAAACTCACAGATTCTGTCATTGCGAATAAAAATAAGAGAGGCTTTAGACAGGCACAATCAGCTGAAAACAATATTATCTTGCTTCTATGTCATGTGCGGTGGAAGGATGCCATGGGGATTCGTTAGTCCTGAACTGAGGTCCTAGAACCAGTGATGCTCAGGCATTAGCTAGCCCTTTCAAGGGTGAGAAGGAGAGTCTTCACACTGAATCCTCTCTCTGCTGGTATAGATTACCCACGAAAACCCAACCTGTTACCTCCTCAAAGTCCCCGGACTGCAGTCAGAACTCTGGTTGGTTGGGCGGGGTCAGACCTTGCTGATCCGGAGGTCAATCATGTACTGCCCAAAGGGAAGAGGCATGACCCTTTATGGGGGTTCTCTCCTTTCCCCGGGGTGCGATGGGCGGGCCTCGGTGTGGGGGTTTGGCCCTGCTGCTCGTTAGTTCCTCTGTGCCGGGTGAGTATACAAGCTCAGCTATCGCTGACAAACTGCGCGACGCTGTTTTGTAAAGTTGTTGAGATACTGCAGGATTTTTCGTCAGAAAACGTAGACAAGAAGTTCACAACAGACTACAATGTAGCATAAGTTGCACAATGTAGCGGTACACATGGGACAGATGAAAGTTTGAATAGAGGTCTTGCAGTTAGCTTCACGGTTA
>Ga0209149_1002109_pt1 | contig 10866 bp, 2 predicted proteins | sample WorMetTyACAVOLI2_FD_187423 | JGI IMG/M metagenome (GOLD analysis project Ga0209149, IMG submission 187423) | Marine gutless worms symbiont microbial communities from Max Planck institute for Marine Microbiology, Germany - Olavius algarvensis... ...
GGGGTGGAACGTAGGCGCACAGCAACAGCAACAGGTTTGTACGACTCTTTCTGCCATATTTATTTCTTTTTACACAGTTTCTCATTACATTTATTTGTGTCTCAAAAAAGTTTAAACGACGAGGAATAATACCGGCAAAAATACCGGAAGTTGTTACACTTTGAAATTAATATTCTTAACATTTTAAATATTTTACTGAAATTATTGGTATGGCGCCGCCCATCAACGTTCAGGATTGGTATGGCGACCGCCATACCTGCCAGATAGCTTCCGGCGCCCTTGATGTCCGGATTCTGCGATTCTGCGCGCGCGCAATTTTGCGCAGAATCGGCCACCCTGTGCAGAATTTGGAGTCCTGCTCAGAATTGAGGAAAATTTACCAAATGGCGCAGAAAATGCGAAAATTTTGCTGATTTTTATTAACCCTTTCACTTAAATCGGTTAAAATATGACGCAGTGCACGCGTGTGCATGATGCAGGCGCGGACAACATCTGCTACATGTTGATTAAAGTCGACGCAGAGTCCAGCGTCACGCGACTCACGCCCAACAAGTTTACTGCCTCCGCAAAGTGCATGACTGTACCTGCAACACTGACACCGGCTGACATCTGTATTCTGTAATACTAGCATGCAGCCGTTGGTCACAATGCATTTTCAACAGTCTAAGACTAGGGACGTCAGATTTCTGCGCCAAAGAAATTGCAAATTCTGCGCGCGTGATTTGCAAATTCTGCGCGCCATTTTTGCGAATTCTGCGCAAATTGTGCGAAACATTTCAACCCGTTTTTTCTACGGTACAATTGTCTATGACACCGGTGTACTATCCAGAGTATCGTGGCTTGTTGGTCCACTTAAGTTAAGAGTTGCTATTCAACTTACACTTAGTCTTAGACTGTTGAAAATGCATTGTGACCAACGGCTGCATGCTAGTATAGGCCTACAGAATACAGATGTCAGCCGGTGTCAGTGTTGCAGGTACAGTCGTGCACTTTGCGGAGGCAGTAAACTTGTTGGGCGTGAGTCGCGTGACGCTGGACTCTGCGTTGACTTTAATCAACATGTAGCATGCAGATGTTGTCCGCGCCTGCACCACACGCGTGCACTTCGTCATATTTTTAACCGTTGTAAGTGAGACTCTGAAAGGGTTAACAAAAATCAGCAAAATTTTCGCATTTTCTGCGCCATTTGGTAAATTTTCCTCAATTCTGCGCAGGACCCCAAATTTTAAGACTAAGTATAAGTTGAACAGTAACTCTTAACTTAAGTAGACCAACAAGCCACGATACTCTGAATAATACACCCGTGTCAGTGTCACAGACAATTGTACCATAGAAAAAACGGGATGAAATGTTGCGCAGAATTTGCAAATCACGCGCGCAGAATTTGCAATTTTTGGCGCAGAATTCTGACGTCTCTAGCTATAGGTCAGCCAACTAGGCCGACTCAGCCTTTCATCCTTTCGGAGTCGACAGATGAGTAGTAAGCTGCCGACTGCAGTTAGACGGACGCCATCACAAGTCAGTGGTCGCGCCATCTGGTGATCACTCACTAGGTAAAGGCAGGTATGGTGTATTTTGCAGGTAAAACAGTTATCGATCGAGCGCCTTAAGTGTGAAGTACTACAAAAAGAGCGCTATATAAATCCGCTTAGCTTATTTTTTTACCTTCTATAGACTACTAAGATCACAAGATCGAGCACAATGGAGAAGAAAGATATCGGAGTGGTCGTCTGCTGTCGCCAATTAACCCTCATCGAGGAAGGTCGACTAGTGAGAGAGTGGGTGATAGACTACTGCAAAAGATCGAAGTTGGCCCCTCAAACTTCGTGTCTAACTCCGCCAAGTAGACTTTTGTTATTTAACCCTTTAATGACCATAATAAAACCGCAGAGCAAGAGACCATTATACAGCAATACGGTGATTGGTAAGTAAGTAAGTAAGTCTGGATATTTATATCCGGCGCCAGAATCAGGAAGACTTCTCAATGGCGCCGCCCAGTCGAGAACAGGTGCGTTTTCAGTGCCCGCTTGAAGGCACTCTCCGACAGGTCCGGTGACCGTAGTGCTGGTGGCAGACGGTTCCATGTGGCTGGTCCGTTGACTGCGAAACTTCGTTGTCCAGTTGCAGAGTGGGCGCGTGGAACCAGTAGAGTGCCAGTCGCTGCAGATCGCAGATGCTGACGACCTGAGATGGCACTGGCAGTAGCGGGTACGCACAGCTAGGTCGCTGAGATAGGCTGGAGCGACACCATGAACACACTTCCAGACCATAAAGGCCGTCTTGAAGACTACTCGCTGACTAACATAGCCATAGTGGGCTGTTAGGCCTACATTTGGTACAGCAGCAAGGAAGGGCCTGGACGGGCTGAGGCCCTGCCCAGTCCCCTCCTTGCTGTACCAAATATAACAGCCCATCAACGGCCAGTGTACCAACTTCATATTATTCCATGTGGGACTATTATTGCCTCTGAACTCTAAAGGGTTAATGACATCGGCAAAGTTTTAGCGATGTTTCGCAACAACGACGGATGTTAAAGAAACTTCTTTCGACGCATACTGAACGTGATTTTTTTTCCGACGGTTAATGGCTTTCGTCGACACTCGACAGTCGCAAAACGATTAGCTTAATGACGTCATCATGTATGCACATTCGCCAGGTGTCGCATCAAGCATTCGTGTTTACTTCCTACCTCGTCGTCACCACGCAGCGAACACGGAAGTCAGTCATCATTAAACCTACATCTTTCCTTAATATTTAACGTTATGTGACGATATTATTTTTTATCTTATCATCATCAACATAAACTGAATCATTACTCCCACGCTCGCAAAAACGGAGGCTTTACGCGATGATGCTATCCTTCTGTTCGTCTGTCGCCATCGAATTTTTTGAAGTAATTCGCTAGGTGGCAGCACCTGGCGGCGAGCGCAGGCTTATCGTATCGACTCAGATACACTTGTTTACCCAATACAACATGTCGGCTTGTAATTACAGAGAATTTAGCTAAGGGAAGGCTGCAGAAGCAAGCGCTAGCTGAATTAGGCTATATACCATAAATACAACCAGACGCATGCACGGTGCCCATTAATAACCGTCGACCCATTGTCAATTCTGCACTATATACACGTGGTCCTATAATGTCCCACGAAGCAATACCAGATCACTGATGTCGTGACCTTCGCTTAACAATATGCAATAGGGGCTATACATTATTTATTGATTATTCGGTGTAGATTGGATATTTATTGTATATATTACGGACGCTTAGAAGTTGCCGAAAGCGACTCTTATAGCGGCATGCAGCAGTGGGTGGGACGACAGCCATGACAGGCTTCGCTGTCTTTGCCAAGGACACTTTTCATGTGTATTAGTCGGCAGAAGGTATATAGCGGCGACGTCATCGTCGTGATTTTAGCGAGCGTTGTGTAGTAAACGTTCCGCTATTGAGGTCACTTTTCCGTCTGTCTGTCTGTCTGTCTGTCCGTGTATAGCGCGAGTTTATTGTGCAGAAACAGTTACACCACCGGGCATAGGCAGGCCAGGTATCTTGTATCCAAAATGCCAAAAGGTACCATGAGTATCCCATTAATCGCCAAGGCAGAGTCGCGCATACGACAATCTGTCTCGGTTGTTAAAAAACAGCGCGAAATCATTCGCAATCGTTTATTCCCAAGGGGTTGTTATAACGGGGTATAAAACATCGCTATTTTCAACTAAGTTAACATATCGCTTCATGATCTCAGAAATGATCGATACAAGATATACGGCCATTATTGCTAAACGCCATAGGATGCGATATATCGAATGGCGCGATTTCCAATGACCTTGAGTGACCGCTAACTTAGGTTTCAAGGTCACGATGTTTTTTCGACGTTAAATAACTCGAAAATGGTACAAGACAGAGCTATACTTACAATGGCGGGCTAATAGAAGGGTTAGGCGTATACGGTTAGGGTTAGCCGATCTACCGGTATCACTGATCTTATCGTCATGCGAGCTGTCGCGGCAATAGCTGAGCTTTTTATGTTTCATGAGCCTTGAAATGTCATGCGTTATGTGATGTATATTCGTTGTCGTTTTAGGCTTAGTTCGCGTTAGGCCTATAAAATTCGCTTCTTGCCGTGTGTGGAGGATGATTTCGTAGGCGTTGCGCTGTTATCGTGTCCAACATAATCGTATATGTCGTTCTGTGGCGGCAGAGCGGACTGGGTCCATCCCAATGGCAATGCGGCTTGATAGTTCCTAGAATTAAGCAGTTAGTTGCAGTGGTCATATCAGATAACGACGCTAAAACGAGAGTCGGTTTCAATATGTACAAAAACTGCAGAGATACCTACATCTATATCATCGACGTAAGCCCCTATAGGCCTATACAAGCGCATGTGACGTTCATTTCACGGCTACAGCAGCAGAAAATATGCAGTTTCGCTAAATCGTCATGATTCAGTCGCCCACGCATTTAATGCCGTTAAAAATGTTCGCTCGGCGCTTAATAATATATCCTACATCCAAAGCGGCGAGAGCTAACAACGCACTCCTCCTGATAAACGGTCAGATCACTGACTGTAGTATGTCCGTCCGTCCGTCTGTCTGTCTGTCACGTGCCTGTCTCTAACTCGTGAACGAAAATGCTAGAAAGCCCAAAATTGACAGAAAGGCAGCACGTGTCACGACTAACTGACAAAGCAGACATGAGGTTAAAAGGTCAAAGGTCAAGGTCACAAGGCCGAGAGGCTGGGCTACTTTTCGTAACTTTTGCGCAACATTTGGGCTTCTTTTTGGCTGCAAATTAGCAGCAGCATATTTATTCGAAAAAGCAGCTAGGTTACCGGGCGCGAACTTGCTAGTCTGGAGTAATAGGCCTACATGCAGAGTGACGTCTGTGTCATTTTCAGTTGCTTCACTTTAACCCTTTAATGGGCACAGGGAATTATAGTGCACATCGAATAATGTGAAGTTGGTACACTGGCCGTTGATGGGTGGGCTGTTACATTTGGTACAGCGAGGAGAGGACTGGGCGGGGCCCCAGCCCGCCCAGGCCTCTCCTCGCTGTACCAAATGTAACAGCCCACCCATCAACGGCCAGTGTACCAACTTCATATTATTCGATGTGCACTATAATTCCCTGTGCCCATTAAAGGGTTAAGCTAGGAATTCGCAAAAAAATGTTTGTCGGACCCGCTGCGGGAGCTTACAGCGCTCCGCCGGATTAAGCGTTAAGCCGCTGCAGTTCTACTGCTCCTGTCCCCCCGCCTCTGTCCTTGTACATCAACGTAGAATTCTTTTTGGTTAAAAATGGTCCGCAGTGATAACTATATCTTGCATACACTTGCAGGTTGTTCTAGAGACAGTGTTGTAGCATTATTAGATAAGATAAGTATAGCCCAATTGACTCGCACAGTGAACCTTCCATGCTTTCGAGCTGTGCTGTGAAACGTTGGTTCTGGCTGTACTTTAGTAACCTGTGTCAGGCTGTATGACCTTCCATCACGTCAATTCATTCATTCATTGTATGTCCTATTTGTACTGCTTTTATTACTGTTTTTATTTTATTCCTTTTGTATATTTTTCTGTTCATTGTACTTTGTGTATTTTTGTATTTTATAATCACTGCTGCCTTGTGCGTATTAATAAATGGATGGATGGATGGATTAAGTAGGAAGGGGAAGGGGGGCAGGGAAGCAGAAGAAAGGGAAGGACAGGAAGGTAATGGGGTGGGAGGGAGGTGAAGGGAAAGGAAGGCCAGAAAAGGGGAGGGCTAAACTCCATAAATATATGTATACGGCCTGTGGATGCCTCCTGGTCTTGGCTGGAGGGTCCGGACCCGCGGATCCCCCAGTTGGATACGCCCTTGTAGCTATGACCTGTCGCTTGTGGAATCTTTCGCGGCCGTGTTTTTCAGAGCGGCGAGAACTTGTCCGCCATCGCTTCAAAACGCTGGACGAACGAACACGCCCAAGTAATCAGACGGATCATTTATGCCGCGACGTGTCCAAGCTCATAGATAGCAGATACCATAGATTCCACGGAAGCAGCATCTGCATTTAACCCTTTAACGGGCACTGGCAATCATAGTGCCACGTCGAATAATGTGAAGTTGGTACACTGGCCGTTAATGGGTGGGCTGTTACATTTGGTACTGCGATGAGGGGACTGGGCGGGGCCCCAGCCCGCCCAGGCCCCTCCTCGCTGTACCAAATGTAACAGCCCACCCATCAACGGCCAGTGTACCAATCACCGTATTGCTGTATAATGGTCCGCTGCTCTGTGGTGTTAATGTGCCCGTTAAAGGGTTAAAATAACGATTGTCACGTGAACGCACAAACTAGGCACGTACAGTGGTGGCAGTAGGACCCAATAAGGCATTCTTTGTCGACGATGCCGCGACGTTACAATAGCCGTACGGTAGTTATGCAGCGTCACATATCTCGGCTGTTTTGTATTCGAACGAAATGACACAAGGTCTGTCTGTCTGTCTGCATCTCTGTCTCATCTCTGTCTGAGAGCAAGTATGGCGAATTTAATGCAGTAGACCTCATCGGCCACTAATCAAGACGGCCTGATCCGCGGGCCTTTTGTCGCGCTCAGCTATTCTAGAGTGCGACGTAGCGATAGGCGGTGTGTCTGTCTGTCCGACGCACACTGGTACTGACTCGAAACTAACGACCGTAGCATCACGGAGTTCGCAACAATGTTGGGTAGCACAGGGCCGCTGGTTTATTGACACCAAGTTTTATATGATAGTTTCTAGGGAAACCTCTTGCGGTGGCTTCAAACAAGACTATGGGTGTGTAAGAAACGGCGAAAACGTAGATTTTCGACTAGTAAATAGTTACTTACAACCAGGGTTTAACCAAGGACTTCATATCAGGGGGGTAAGCAAGAACCGGGGGTCGCATATACCCGTGACTTACTTACTTGAATGCTGCTTGTACTTCAAATTTGTGCTTTGCACTTTTTCCAATAAAAGTCAACAAAAACAGTTCGTTAGCGGTCTCTGTTAAGTGAATAAGTGTTAATGTTAACATGTTCGCTATTTATTACTTATCACAGATTCGTCACAGTCATTGATAGGCCTACTGTATATTGATTCAATACAGCCTCATTACTTATTATAGGCTTAATAGTGCGCTCATAGTTTACACCCCCCCCCCTAATAACCCTTCCCTTGCTGTATACATGTTAAGGGGTACTGCATAAAAGACAGGGGGTTATAACCCCCCTGGGGGTCTGAATAAATCCCTGCTTACAACTCGGAAACAACAGAAGACAGGCATATAATTACAATGGAAAGACAAATAGGAAGTCACATGTGGGCTTTCAGTTGGTACCACTTTCGATGACCTTGAACGACCATAAGGCAACACTTGCGCTTTTTCCGGGGCTGGCAGAGTAAAAGCGAATAAAGATAGATCCGATTACTTATTTATTCGTCCAGTGTTTTGAAGCGATGGTCCCGGGTCTGTAGATTTCAGCGATGTACAGATTTCGCATAAATTCGCAGGGTGAGTGACCCCTAACCTAGATTTCAAGATCACAATATTCTTCAACGTCAAATATCTGGAAAATGGTACAAGATAAAGCTGCACTTACAATGGTTGACTGATAGTATAAGTCGTATATGATCTATAGAATGGTGTCATTTTCAGTAACCTTGATTGACCTTAAAGTCAGATTACTTACAAGGACACGCCATTATTCGACGTTGAATATCTGACATCTGAGAAATATACAAGATAGACACACGGCTACTAAAGTGATAGGCCTAATGTGGCCTACGGAATTGTGCCATCGGTAATGACCTTGATTCACCTTCACGGTTGTTTTAGATACTTTGTCTGAAAATAAGACTAACCTACTTTTCCGGTCTCTGATACAAATTCCAGGCGATCTAATGAAGGATGCCATTGCCGATAACCTTGAGTGAACTCTGAAGATCATTTTCAGGTCGTATAAACAGTTTTATTGTATGTATCTTAACCCTTTAACGGGCACTGGCAGTCATAGTGCCACGTCGAATAATGTGAAGTTGGTACACTGGCCGTTGATGGATGGGCTGTTACATTTGGTACAGCGAGGAGGGGACTGGGCGGGGCCCCAGTCCGCCCAGGTCCCTCCTCGCTGTACCAAATGTAACAGCCCACCCGTCAGCGGCCAGTGTACCAATCACCGTATTGCTGTATAATGGTCCGCTGCTCTGTGGTGTTAATGTGTCCGTTAAAGGGTCAAATACAGCACATACAATGTACGAACGTCATATGTGAGCAATCATTCGACCGGAAGGACTGTTACGTGATGCTGAGCGCGACCTGTTGGCGATAGCTAGGTTTCTTGTTCTCTTAACAAACGGCAGTGACGCAATGTATCTAAATTCGTGCAATAACAGCTCCGATATTTGGCGTTTGTGTTCACAGAATGCTTCGACTTCTGGAGTTCTGGTTACGTTTTTTTCATTTCTGCACTAAAGCTGGCTACAGCTTTGCAGTTGGTCCTTTTGAGGCCCCCACGGTCCTCACAAAAGTTGCCAATACAATGCACTTCACTGGCGAAACAACAGCTTAACAATATTATTGTGGACAAACACGTGGACTAACACAAAATGCAAATGCTCCAATTGATGTATTGTGCAACAAGATCGTGGGTGGTCCACTACCCTTTGAGCCCCTGATGTCCACTGTGTAAGGACGTCGTCGGCGACTGTATTAGTATAACCATCCGTTAAATCCGCCACTGCCGAGAAGATTATGCTAATATCACGCCGGATGCCCCGGCGTAAAGGTGTTCTTGTTAGTATAATAAAGGCTGTAAAACCCGCCTCGCGCATGCGCAGAAACGCGCACGACGTTTGCAACGTCACGGGCCGAGACGATTCAACACAACGCGCGAGTCGCCTTTATTAATGACGCAATGATACTAAACGCGGATAAGCCGTGTGTATCGTGAAGCTGAAACGCAAAACAGTTCGACTGCTGGCCCGCAAATTTTTGGGAGGTGTATATTCATATTCATATTCGTTTATAAACAGTTGACATACGCAACTGAACAGATGCGGTTAAAAATGAATAAAACAACTGTAGAAAAAAATGTAGCAAAGCAATAAAAATTTAAAAAAAATAATAACTGTCCTTATGCAGCATACGAACAATAAAGTCACGGTCGTTCAAATCAGCTGTTTTAGATATCATGATCTTATTATGTGAGCGTTGCCTAAGTTGATATTGTAAAAGAGTACGATCAGGTAGGAATGTCTGCAGAACATGTTGATTGTTTTTAAGTATGCCAGCAAAGAAAATATTGTCAGCGTCATCGAAGATCTTGAATGACTGATGGCAGTTCCTTTTAATGCGTAAGTCCAAAAATCGCTATTTTTACCACATTTTTGTTTCCCCTGGCGCAATCACGCTAAATGTTGTATGGATAGATAGAGAATTCCATGCTTACAAATTGTCTCGCTGCATGTGCCCATCTAACTATAACCCTTTCTGAGATAGAGCTAGATATTTATGAAAAATCGTCATTGTATCATACCCCCTTGCATTCGACGCCCCCGTTAGGGGGGGGGGGGTTCCCGTCGGAATATCGGTACTCCCTTTGGTGTGGGAAAACTAGAATGGTGTCGCTATACCCGATGGTGAAAAAATTTCGAAGATATCTTTATTCGTTTTGGCGCAACTCACGGACGTGACAGACGGACAGACGGACGGACGGACACCGGGTGACAGACTGACAGCATATACCGCGCTTACGCATACGCATCGCGCGGTAAAAACCAGTAACAGTGATAAAAACTGTAGATGCAGCGGACGAGACTACAAGTTAGAGCACTTACAGTAGCCCTGTTCACTGAGTGTTCAGGTCAAGTTGGTCAACATTCCAACCAGCATGCGGTCCAATATAAAAGGCTGGTGGCAACCTGGCCACCAATCAGAGATTATATAGGCTACGTCTATATAATCTCTGCCACCAATGGGAGTCGAATCGTTTCACTGGTCTATTATTTACACTGTGACGTAACGTAACTTCGGGTAACAGACCAAGGCTAGCGCGTAACTTTTAAAAATCCGATGAATCTTGAAATCCGGATTACGGTTGGCTAAAGGTCACAGAAAGTTATCCCATTGAATTCGTTGCGCATGTTTCCTATTCGTTATTGTTGATTGGTATACACGTAATAGCACCGTTTACGAGATTAGCCACGAAACGCCCAGATTGACCTGTTTTGCCTACCCTTCTTGTATTTAACGCCCCCGAAGGAGGGGTTCCCTTGGGCCGTCGATCTTCGTGAAAGTTTGCACGGTCCTCCCCAGATGCCTAATGTACAAAACATGTAAAAATATTGCCGAAAAGTTTAACCGTCTGAGTAGGATGCACCAACATCACAGACGACAGACACCATTGCCGTGCCATTAGCCGAACATAACGTAGTTAAGCCAAAGCTCTAAAACAGCAAAAATTAAAATATTTATTGCGTGAAATAAATACGCCAGTACATTTAAATCTGTCAACTCAACCGCCAGCTATAAATGTCTAAGCACGCCACCGTTATGTTTTTTTAGAATAACTCTGTCAAACGTGGACTGATTTTATGATTATAGGCCTAACTAATCAACATTTTAATATTTGCTGTTTTAGACTAGAGCTTTGGCTTTTACAACTTTAGATATACTGCGTGCAGTTTTTTTCCCGATTTAATCACATGTAAGTATAGTGAAACTAAGAGAACCACCCCACCGGAAGTAGTTTATGACGTCATCCTATGACGTCATACGAAAAGTTAACTTATACTAGAAACTGTAACCTAGGGTATGACGTCATAATGACGTCATCCTATGAGTAAGTAAGTAACCACCCACCTAGGGTTATGAG
>Ga0209149_1002110_pt1 | contig 10865 bp, 4 predicted proteins | sample WorMetTyACAVOLI2_FD_187423 | JGI IMG/M metagenome (GOLD analysis project Ga0209149, IMG submission 187423) | Marine gutless worms symbiont microbial communities from Max Planck institute for Marine Microbiology, Germany - Olavius algarvensis... ...
GGAATCGTTTTGAGACAGCACCGGAACATTACAGACGACAGACGTCATCCTCATGCCATATAGCCAACCGTCTATATAGATAGACGGTTGGCTAAAAACAAAGCCAACCATTTTTTAGCATGTAGCATCATCAAACCGGAACTAAACGCTCTAATTTTTGGCACAGTGATCTAAGAGACAACTGCGAGTCTGCCCATGCGAGGCACACCATGAGCACGCTCGTGACTGTTTTCAGTTAGAGTGGGCGAACATAAACTTCTCGATTTAGATTTAGATTATGTCTTCCACCTCACCTGTGTAACGCCCATACCTGGTAAAACATTTCAGACAAGTAAAGCCGCCAAAGTCAAAAATTCTCAGCATTAATTTAACATACTAAACCACGAAAACACCATAGAATGTGCTCAAAATGTCAACCGTGAGCCCTGACACAAGCAGAGAGACAGCGACGATACTGACTGATGGCTGCAACAACAATCCAACGGTCAAACTTTCTCGAGCGCGCTGTCGTCTGTGCGGTCGTGCGCTAGGTTTTACGTACACCGACCATGGGGGAACATTTCGGTCATCGCTTGAGGTAAATCGGACTGTATGCGGTTGACCTTGACCGCGACCAAAATGCAGCGGGGAGATGGAGGGACCGTAAACAAACATTTGATTTTCAGGTAAAAAAAGTACGTAAAGGTAAGTGTATTTATATAGCGCACTTTTTGTAGTACATCACACTTAAGGCGCTCAGAGGCATGGATCACACAGTGTTACCTGCAATTACAACAATGCCTGCCTTTACCTCGTAAGTGTTCACCAGATGGCGCCTCCCCAGACTGAGGTTGCGGACATCTAATTGCAGCCTACTACTCATTTATCTACCCTAAAAGGATAAACGGCTGAGTCGTATCCTTGACTTTGAGATTAGACCTTTCAAGGTCAAAAATGTAATGGAGAAACCGAAGGTTACTGTTGAACACTTTGGTCTTTATGTGAAGTAAATCGGACAATTATTGTGAGTGACCGACAAGCCGACAGACTGACAGACCCACAATCCCACATGTGTAAACAAGAAGTGTGGCCGCCGGGTTTGGCCGACACGGTATGCCCCGCCGGCTTCTAATGACACAGGTACAGCATTGGGCCAAGACGGCTCGGACTGATCACGTAACCTTGCGACCTTGACCCAAAGTTTGACCTTGGAGGTCATGGCGCCTGTGGCTGATGGGAGTCATCGTCCTCCATCCGTATACCAAGTTTGAAGTTCGTAGGCCTTGCCGTTTGGAAGATATGGTGCACGATGTCAGCATTAATGGGCCTGGTGACCTTGACCTTTGACCTTTTGACCTTGAAACTGGTAATCGAGTCGGATCAAATGTGGGGAACTTTCCTTCCAAATTTGGCCACGCTAGGCCTTTGGGTTCTCGAAATATTCGCTATGTACGCGACGGATGGACGGACGGACAGAAGCAACGCTTATTGCCCCCTTCCCTACTGGCGGGGACATATAAAAGTACAGCCAATGACACACGTGCGAGAAATCGGCGCCGAAAACCGATACCAGAAAACCCGCGCCAGTTTCTGGAGCGTCTGTCATGCATTTTGGTACAGTATTTTTCCAACACCGGTTTTTGGTAACAAGTAGGACATTTTTGTGCCGGTTTATGGTAGGCCTGCCGGTTTTCTAATACCGGTTATCGGCGCCGATTTCCGGTACATATGTCACTGGCACAAAGTGGGCCATTTTTAGAAACGAATCCCCGATCCACACGTCTCGCCCAAAAACAGTACCCCATTACCGGTAGTATGCGAGTCACATCTCAGGTAGGAAACCTTCCTTCCAAATTTGGGCACGCTAGGCCTTTGGGTTCTCGAATTATTTGCTATGTACGCGACGGACGTACAGACGGACGGACAAAAGCAACGCTTAGTGCCCCCCTTCCCTGCGGTCGGGCGCACAATAAGTTGATAACATGACGGTGAAGCTAGGCAGCAATACCACGGTGGTGGTGCGGACGATGGCGCTGGCTGAGCTGGCTGATGAAGCTCTCGGTCGGCGCCACGACCGACGGCGTGCTGACCTTGCGGGTGGTCGAGACCCAGTCGGCGCCCGTGATGGCCTCGTAATCTAGTCTCTTATAGACCGGCGACGACGAACAGACGTAGCTGTGGCAATCCTGCAGCTGGTCGACGTCGGTCACCAGTGATCCATCCAGGTGAAAGATGTAGCGAACGCCCTGCTTCAGCACCGACGGGTCGACAATCGCCGTCCGTGTTATCTACAATGTACAGCCGATGCAAAAAATTACAAGAAGTGTGGCCGCCAGGTTCGGCCGACACGGTATGCCCCCGCCGCCCTCTCATTACGTCTTGGCCCAATGCTGTACACAAATACAGCATTGGGCCAAGACGGCTCAGACTGATCACGTGACCTTGTGACCTTGACCTTTGACCTTGGAGGTCATGGCGCCTGTGCCTGATGCGGGTCGTTGTCCTCCATCCGCATACCAAGTTTGACGTTCGTAGGTCGTGCCATTCAGAAGATATGGCGCACGGTGTGTGTCAGCATTAATGGGTCTGTTGACCTTGACTTGACCTTTTGATCTTTAAACTGGTATGCAAGTCGCATCAAAAGTGGAGAACCTTCATTCCAAATTTGGGCACGCTAGGCCTTCGGGTTCTCCAGTTATTCGCTATGTACGCGACGGACGGACAGACGGACGGACAAAAGCAACGCTTATTGCCCCCCTTCCATAGGGGCGGGGGCATAATAATCATTTTCATAATATTTTATTCAGTTAAACCGGCCCTGGACAGGTACGTGCCTGTGGTGTGTGACATATTGAAGAATAAAGCGATCCTGACACCTGCATGTCAAACGGTTTACGCCACGGCACGCACGCAATTTGACGTACCAATGAGAAATGAGAGAACTCGTGCCAGTGTGCGTGGGGATGCGGGTTATGTGAAATAGTGCGTGCCAGGTCCAGGTGAGAATTTCAAAATGTTCATATTTTTGCCGCGCGATGCGACCTATGGCGTCATGCGGTGTCTGTCTGTCCGTCTGTCTGTCTTGTCCGTTTGTCAGTCATGTTCGTACATTCTGTTGAAACGAATAAACATATCTTCGGGGCGTCGAATGCAGGTGGGGTAGGCACAAATTGCGATTCTCGACGAATCGATCGATGACTGCGAACAACAACTGCGACCGTCACATATATACTCATATACTTAAATGGACAGGATTAACCAATGATAACCAGACGGACGAGATGTAATGCGGCCTCCTAGGGGGAGCCCGGGAGGGCCGCATAAAACAGAACGCCGAGAGAGGCGGCTTACTTCGGCGAGCAGCTGCTCGAAGGCCTGGTAATGTTCAACCTTCCTCAGCTGTGGTTTGATGGCGAAGGCGAGGCCCTTGAAGAATTGATCGCCGTTGCGATAAAACGTCACCTTTCGCGCCTACACCAGTACGCAAGCAGTTTACACTTATACAAATCTTTATTTCACCATACAATGGTAGCCAAAAAAAGAACAAAAAATAGAAAAATGAACTTAACGAATAACAAAAAAACACAAATAAGAGAGCATACATGACACATTCATTGATCGATGACTAAATTTACTTTATATTTTGTCCATGAATCTTTTTGATCTTTGCTGTAAAAGTTCACTTGGCAGATGAACATGAAACAGATCTTGGCATAAGTGAACTAAGCGAATGTCATTCGTTTTGAAAAGTTTCATAAATAACCTATTTATCATAAAATCGAGGGATCTAAGTTGTGACTGTCTAATAGGGAGCACCTCAAAGCCGTATAATAAGATCGGTATACATTTTGTGGACACCAGCTGGAGAATCACTTCCTCCGATGCAATATACACCTATACCGGCTGCGCCATAAAGGTAAGGTAGGTAAAGGTACGTGGATTTATATAGCGCCTTAGATGACAAGCATCTCGTCCTCAAGGGCTCAGACATGGATCACACAGTTTAACCTGCAAACAACACCATGCCTGACAAATAATAATTAATAATTTTGCAGCTTACTCAATTATCGACTCTGAAAGGATTCAAGGCTGAGTTGGCCTAGTTGGCTGACCAATTATTTTCCTAGCAATTTAAGATTATAATTTAACAGCAATTTTTACTGTCGTGTATCATTTCATATCACGAGGAAATTATAATGTAACAGGCGTAACAAGCATCTCAGCAAAAATAGCTCTCACCTTACGCCATATGTAGCATCCAGTGGCGTATTTAAAGTTTCATTAAAGAGGGGCGAGGCAACGTAGGTGGCGAGAGGGGTGGGTATGGTGAAAGGGTCTGGGACCCTCCCCCAGAAAAATCATCTTTGTCCCCAAAAATGATAAGTTTGGGTGCATTTTGACGCAGTTTTTAACTGGCAGAAAACACGGAGTCACTAGAAAGCTTTGAGACACGGACGGAGTGCACGGTTAAACTGCCAAACGAAGCTTACAAAAACAGTGCAAACTTTATCTAAAAATTTACGGTCAGACCAAAGGAGAAGGGGGTGGCGGTCGCACAATCGACCCCCTGAATACGCCATTGGTAGCATCTGCATTGCTGCACCAACAGATATAGAACAGAGACTGGCAGTTATCACGTCAAGACGAGAATGCATAGTTGACACTTGTCAGCTGATGGGTTTGCAGTGGGTCTACTCTACAGCGGCCTAGAGCCAATAATTAGATTTTCAATGATCCATGTGACCAGGGGCGAGTTTAGTCAAGGAGCGCTCTCGGATCGATCCTAATTTTCGGGAACGATCCTTAATTAAAAGACTTGTTTCTGCGACAGCGCTCATTTTTGGGATCAAAAAAACTTAGATCCCAGCAGCTTTAGTCACGTGACTCATGTATTTGTTTGTAGGGCCTAAATAAACTGTGATTTCGTTTGGTGTCTTGTTTGTTTTAAAGTGTTCTTCGTTGCTGCGTTGCGTAGCCATTTTATTTTTTACAAGAGCGCTCTCATGGCAAAAGAGTTAGAGAACGACCGAGAGCGCTCTTGGAGATGACGAGAGCGGTTGAGAGCGTTCCTGCAAGAGCGCTCCTTAACCAAACTTGCCCCCCAGTGTTTGAACAACTGACCCACGACCCACAAGACCCGTGTCCCGGTACACCTCAACGGCCAGTGTACCAATCACTATATTGCTATATGATGGTCCGTTGCTCTGCGGTTTTAATGTGGCAATTAAAGGGTTAACAGCGTCTGCTGTCTTCACGTCAGATTGCAAACTGTTCCAGGCTCGAGGAGCTGCAATCACCTATGACGGAGATGACTGCAGAAAATAAACAAGACGTCGCCCCACGATCCCCCACCAAAAAAAATCTAGACGAACGGAACAATTCTAGCCTTCGTGGAGACGAAGTTGCCGACGTTGGACCGGCTGGACGACAAGTGCGAGCCGATAGTGGAGCAGCTGCGGCTGCGGGCGGTAGGTCCAGCAAGTGTCGCCGACGTCGGGCGGGACTGACGCGTCGCCGACCGGCGCTCCGGACTGCGTGTAGCCGTAGCTGACGACCGCCGTCCCGCGTCCACGAAACCCTGTATAATATACCGGTATGACAAATACTGCCAGGGCCGACAGATTTTCATTCGGGGGGATACCCCTCCCTTTCCCCTTCCCTCACTCCCGCTTCCTTCCCCTCCCCTCCTCCCTTCCCCTTTCTTCCCCACCCCTTCTCCCCCTCCTGCCCTTCCATCTCCCCTTTCCCCTCCCTTCCCCATGATCCAGCCATGGGATCTGTGGGAGCGATGTAAGCTCCCCAGCGGGTCCAGGCAGAGCCCGGCCGACAAACGATTTTTGGCGAATTTAGAGCATAAAATCAAGCATCTGACAACAACCATTTTGACTGGACTTTTAATTAATTAACTGCGAAAAGTTTGCATAAACTGATTACATTTAACGACCACTGAACCGATATGTGGAAAAGTCTGATTGAAGGACAGAGTAATTTTTTCGTCATAATTTCGATGGGGGTTGAACCCGTAACCCCCCCCCCCTTAAATACGGCCCTGCATACTGCAGACACATACATGTAACATCAAGAGTACTGCCCCGATAGGTCGCCAAAATAAGCCCTCGCCGACATCAGTGGGGCACGGGGCGATGTTTGCTGTCGCTCGTGGTCATCCTATCCAAGATCGAGTTCTTTGAAAAGCCCATGTAGGACTTTGTATTGGTCGTCAAGCTCTAAATTGCTTAGTTTTTGGCGACAGACAAACAAACAAACAAACAGACAAACTGAAGGACATCACCGCCACTTGCACTTCGTGTGGCGGGGGCTTAATGATAGACCCCACAGGTAAAACTCGGGTAGACACGTGTTTAAGCCGTTTTCGTGATACGCCCTCTCAGAAATGCTCACTGTGCTACGTCAGGTGTAATTTTTTTCTAAATATATTGTTTTTTTTTCTCATGTGTTACATTTTTTTATATGAACTGGCAAATCAAGGCGTGTGTTGTCTTTTTATGCCTTGTATTTGTGTGCATTGACATTAATAATTTGCAGTTAATTTTGCGTTTCACAATATGAGTCCAGTTTGATACGTTGGCTCTGGTAGTCTGCCACATTGTCATGTATTGTTCTGCAAATTTTTGTTGGTTTGTGGCAGTTACTAGAGCTGCAGCACAGCAACAAAAAAACACCAGTTACAACCTAAAACATTATTTAACGTAACTGAAATGTAGGTTTTTGAAAATGTAAAAAAACGTTAATTAAAAATAGAGAGCACGGACCCATTGAAAATTACTAAAGTTTAATCTAATTATAAAAAATAATGACATAATAAAAATTAACACCAACAATTTAAAAAACATTGTCTAATAAGGCCTTAAAGTCACAGGACTGTACTCTATATTGACTCGTTTGTGGTATTTTGTCCTAGTAGTGATATTTCCCATGACATTTTGTCCGAGTGGCATTTTGTACTAGTGGCAATCTGTCCTAGTGGCATTTTGTCCGGGACTCGCTACGTCATTACATGTACGTCTGAAGGACTCTAATCTGAAGTAAGTAACACAGTGTTCAAAACAGCTAACAAAAAGGCCAACAAATATAGCAAAATCTGCGCGTTTCATAAACATTCTCCAGATGGCAGCATGAGTACAAACCAGTATCAAACCAAATACATTCGTTAGAAGACCAGTTACTCCAACAACGGAGTTTTGGCCAAAAGTTTCCATATCCGTCGGGGTTTCCAACACTCGTCTAATAAAATGTGTTATTGGCCCAGGCCGTCTGGGAGAGGATTTGAGTGGCAACAGAAACAGTGGCGCCAACGTCCTGTGTCTATCTTGCTTAGTTTTCGATATAAGACCACCGGACGGACAACGGAGGTACGGACGGACTGACGTTGGCAAGCATCACATATCTGGCCCTTAATGAGGACCAGCAAAAATAGCAACAATTAAAGTGTTTGGTACCTCCGTATTCAGTGACATCGTGTTCGACAGGTGGCAGAAGACGAGAATGAGAACGTAAGTCGGTGTGTTTTGTCGGGTAGGTACCCTATTTGTCCGTGAGCGTCTGCGTCACGGAGCGGGCGCGGTTCGGTTCAGTGCTACGATGTTAATCGGCTGACAGACGCGTCGGTTCGTTCTCAGACAGCCGTGTGCACTAGCTCCTGTGTTGCATAAAAGCACACAAACCGATCACCACCAGTTTACCAGATACTAGCTGACGTATTCTAGTACAAGTGCTTCAACAGACTATCGTATCCGACTCCACACTTAGACTAGTGCTACGACTACGGTACCATACCATACTCAGCGGTCCCAGCACTGCCCAGATGCCCATTTTTTTGTTGTCCGTGTAACTTCGTCATCAGTCGATGAGGATTGAGGACAGCGTCATACAAGGAAACTTGCATACGCCCCTTCTTGTATTAACCTATCACGAAGGTGCAATGGTTGTCAGCGGAATCAGATGGGTCCACGGGGTATGAATTCATCAATATTAATTTAAACTGCTTATTTGGACTATTTCTGGGAGTGCAGAACCGAATCACATCCTATCAGTCATACGGTTACCATTCTGCACTATCCCAGACTATTTCTAGAACTGTCATTATCGTTACCTTCACTATTTTAGGCCTATTTTTGTTAGTTTTATAACGCTAATGTCACCGGGAGTTAATAGCGCCTTCGTATGCGTGAAGACTGAGGTACACATGTAATCAGCTGAGGTCGCTCGTTGCTATACTTGCCTGCATAAAGTAATATCGCTGTAAAAGGCTCTCACCACGTCAATTTCGAAGTGTACAGCCGATCTTGTTGGCCGACAAACAATGAGCTTTAAATTTGTAACTTGGGATACGCTAAAAATCAACTTTATTTTGGACCAAAAACCGAAATGTCGACGCTGAATATCGCGAACCGCAGAGCATTAAGGGTAAGTGACGTCTGTGTGACGTCATGCGTTGTCATGCCCCGTATTTTTTATTACCTCGATGGTCATGCCGATATAGAGTTGTTAAATAAGTAACTTAACAAACAGATCACCCGCAAAATTAAAATAACCGAATTAACGAAATTATGTTTAAGTGCTCAAATGGACGTTGCTTTTAATTATTTTACCATGCAAATCTTCAGTGAATTAAAATTTATAACCACCGGTAAATGTCGTCTTTTTCAGGCAGCCTGTCACCAGTGGCAGTTCGGAAATTAGGATCGTTTTCATTTTGAGACGCCGAAAGAATAGCACACATCTTTTATGCCAAGTCAACAGGCAAGTTGCAAGTCCAAATCAGACATGATGAATAACATCTAACCAATAATAATCTTTAACCAATATTTTAGTTTATAATTTTCATGCAAAAATTCAAGGAACCAATAGTGAAGTACAGTTAATGTAACTTGTTGTTAGTTAAGAAGCTCAGCTGTCGCAAAGGGGCCGCGCGCGCTCCACGTCGTTGGAAGTTTCGCTGTCACTTAAGTCATTCTAATTAATACCGTTGATTAGGGTGTGTGTAAGTTCCTATTAATATTGCATTGTAATTATGCCTCAGCAGCAGGTCAAAACTCAGACGTAAAAATTATAACGAACGACTTAACTATACTTTGTTATAAATGTCCGTGGGTCCAGTTTCGGTGACCCGACCCGACCCAACCCATCAACTGAGTGACCCAACCCAACCCATCGCAAATCTAAAATATGGACCAACCCAACCCAACAGAAAACAAAGCAGCAAACCTGTCAGCAGTTAATTGTCTTCCATTGTAACTATGGCCATATGTTGTACCGTTTTCGAAATAAAGCGAGATATTGGTCGAAAATGCCAATTTTTTCATACCCCCTTGCATTTTACTTGCACAGTCCTTTGCAATTGTATGTTGTGTAATTATCAAAAAAAATATAGTACAACGTACATTTGTCATATTCGATCCAACCCAACGCAAACCATCGAAAACTGCAAAATCTCGACCCAACCCAACCCACGGGTCGACCCAACCCATGGACAACTCTGAACTGTGAAAATATTACAGACTGCTTCAATCTCCTAGGAAATAGACCCGAAAATTAGCATAGAAATTTATATTTTTTAAACTTCGAGCAGCTCGAGCTCAAAAATAATGCTCAAGCTTTTTCGAGCTCGAGCTACTTGAGTACTTGGAACAGCCCTACATACCTAGCATGCGTGGCACACGGACCAAAGGGATGAAACGATCACCTTTTGGGAGGTCAAAGGTCAAGGTCACACAATACCAAAGTTAGATTAGGAGACTTGGCATTCTCGATCCTTCAGTCAAGGTTTCTAATTTCTTGCACAAGTTTAGACGACGAACCGCATATGCCGTAGCAATGTTTCTAATAACTTAATTTATTTTACAGTATCTCTGACATTTTATTAAAATTTGAGAATTAAAAATTAAAACCCATAAAAACCGAGTTCTTAATGTAATGCAGAAAAGACAACCATAAAAATTTGACAATGTTTATTTATGATACAGATTGTAATACTAACGTACAAACGTTGATCTATATAACCAGCACGCCAGTGGCCAGTCACGAGCAGTCTACAGTTATTATTGAGATAGGGCTGCGCCGTCACACAAAACACACATTTCACACTTCCATACACAGTCATACGTACACGCACATTCAGTCAAATTACAACAGCGTTCCCACACTTCTACAATGCAACGTTTCCTGCAACTACCAGTTTTAGTTGAGTCGGACTGCCAAATAAGTAGGGACCAACCTAATTCACGGGAAAAATGAGCGATTTCACAGTAGAGTTTTTAAAATCTGCCAAATTTCACGGAAAATTCACAGAAGGAGTTTGAGAAATTCAAGGAAAATTCACGGGCCCCACAGCCGTTATGTCGAGGTGCTATGTTAATGCAAACTAAGAAATCTGTGGAATAGCACATTTGAAATTTATGAACAGCGAATATTTATTATTGTTATTAATGTACTAAGTCAAGACTCAAGACTGGATGTAAGTAAGTAATACAGTGAATACATGCCAACTACTTAGTGCCGAAGTGTGACACGTTGCAAACAGCAAAATCCGCACAAAAGCTGTTGATAAAACTCTGAAAACCTTCATAAATGAAAGTAAAAGCATTAAAATTTACGACAAATCACGGATTTCACGGAAACACGGAAATGGGCGTTTTTCACGAAAGAAGGCCAATTTCACGGAAAATGTCACGGCCGTGAAATCGTGAATTAGGTTGGTCCCTACAAATAAGATTCACTCTCATCATTGATCCCAATTCACTTCAGAGATGATGCGATAGGTCACTGTACAGATTGTTAAATATGAAACAGTCGACCACAACACCATATTATCCGATAAGCAATGGGGTCGCTGAAAACTTTAACAAAAAATCAAAAATTTATTA
>Ga0209149_1002111_pt1 | contig 10858 bp, 4 predicted proteins | sample WorMetTyACAVOLI2_FD_187423 | JGI IMG/M metagenome (GOLD analysis project Ga0209149, IMG submission 187423) | Marine gutless worms symbiont microbial communities from Max Planck institute for Marine Microbiology, Germany - Olavius algarvensis... ...
CTACTGCCTCTGTCACCAAGCAGTATAATTTGGTACCAGCGAAAGCTGGGAAGTAAACAGGCATATCGCGTGGTGCACCAACCCGTATCACGTGGTTTCGCAGTGTTCGCTGATGCCTGGCTGTCGGTTGGCTTGCGGAGATCAGCGCCGACTTACGGGAAACGGTAGCGCATTAGAGGTGGTGCTCCACGACTATGCGCTATACAAATCCACGTTTACTTTACTTTACTTTACTTTACTGCGAGGATGAGCCTGGCGGAGGCCCGCCCAAACCCCTTCTCGCAGTACCAAACGTAACAGCCCACCCATCAACGGCCATTGTGCCAATCACTGTTTGCTGTATGGCACGTTCTGCGGTTTTAGTGTGTCTATAAAGGGTTAACGTCGCACCTGTTTCTGGATGCTCGAGGACGTCGACGTCACTGATACGTGTTGCGTCAATGTAACACATTCCCGCGATGCGAGGGCCAAGTTCGAGTCCGTAGATGTGACCGGATGTTTGGCTGCCGTTCAGCATCTCCTTGTAGACATTTGCCAGCTTGACGTGGCAGTTAATCACTTCACCGCCGGCAATGGTCATCGGCGCACTTGTCACGTACACAATCGACTGACGTGGTTGAGTGGTGATGACGACGGGTCTGCGCCGTGTAGTGGTTCGATAAACAGGCTGTCGTGAAGTTCGTACGACTGGATGCCACGACCATAGTGCTCTCGGGACTGTTGTTCTGGCTGGCAACGGGAAATAGCGGTACGATCGCGTGGTGAAAAGTGGTTGGCGCCGTGGTGGGACTGTCGTAAAACGGTAAACCTGCCGTGGTGGAAATGTGCTAACACGGTAAACGAGACGAGGTGTTGTGTTTCTGGAGGCTCCGGTTGTTGCCGTTGTGACTCCATCTACAGCTGCTGTCGTGGTATTCAAGGCTGCAGTTGCTGATACTCCATCTACACTCAGCGTATAAACAGAGACGGATTTACATCCTACATGAAGTACACATGCTTACTTATTACCATGACCAGTGTGGTACTATTTTCGGTCGTCTGTGTTTCTAACTTTGTAACTCTGTTGGAAAGGTTAGAGGAAAGTGGTTAATCTGTCGTCACCACACTTTCAGAATAAGCTTAGAGTGGCAGTAGTATCAACGCAGATCATTCATGCCATTAAATTGTTGAACCAAATCGGTCAAAAATCCACATGACTATAGGACAAACATGCTGCGACGTAATATTGAACAGCGACCCCTAGCGAATGTCAATAAATTAAAAGCGATGCCGCGCGCGATGTTCGTCATGTGTTCCATTACAACTTGTTATTTTCAGTGGCGTTGCCGTGGAGGACAGGGGGGCAGTTGCCTCCCCAACCCTCTTCACACCCGATGTTCAGATTCGTGCAAATCCGGTGAAAAATTTAAAGGGGTGGGGGTAATGATTAGCAGTGTAAGCCAGGGCTAGTCAGTATTGTGTATGCACACGAAAAAGCGTAAAATGTGCAAATATATTAAGATTTTGTGCCTTTTAAGTTAGCATATTGCTTCAGCTTTTGGGCTTCGCCTCCAGACCACCACCAGGACTCTGCCCCTGGACCCCGCTGGGGGACTTCTGTCCCCCCGACGCCCTTTGCCCCAACCTCCAACAGCTGGCGACGCCACTGGTCATTTTTACATGTGGCGGTATGACCGTTGTTAGTGTGATGAAAACAATAAATTTTGCACACTGTACATCGATACCGGTCACCGTGACAGTTATCTAGCCATATGGCTTCAATAAACTTACTTACTTACAGTTCGAATTACATGTTCTTGTCGAGTGATATGATTGCAATGATGACGACGTAATCACTGTGGAAACATTTATAATTATTATCTCCTCATGCCCTGCTCACTTTAATTACAACATACACCGTCAAAAACAAAGCGTTTTCACCGCGCGATGCATATATGCATAAGCGCGGTATGCCGGCACGCGGTGTCCGTCCGTCTGTCCGTCTGTCTGTCACGTTCGTGAGTTGCGCCAAAACGAATAAAGATATCTTCGAATTTTTTTCACCATCTGGTAGCCAAGCCATTCTAGTTTTTCCGTGCCAAACGGGATGGCGCTAATCCGACGGGAACACCCCTAACGGGGGCGTCGAATGCAAGGAGGTATGAAAAAAATACGATTTTCGACCAATAACTCGCTCTATTTCATAAACGGTCATAGTTAGATGGGCACATTCAGCGAGATAATTTGTAAGCATCGAATTCTCTTTCCATCCATACAACATTTAGCGTAATTGCCCCAGGGGCGTCCCCAGGGGAAACAACAAGAAGCTCAGCTATCGCAGAGGGGCCGCGCGATGCCTCATGTTGTTGAGTACTTTGGTTAGTCGCTGAAGGCTGCTCTAAGTAGAAGGATTAATATGGTGACTTTCGCAAATCTAGGCTCCGTCCGTCTACCAAGTTTAAAGTTCGTATGCCTTCGCGTTCGGAAGATACGGTGCATTTAGTGTGTCAGCTGTCTATCTACAACAGTTTCCCAGTTATTCGAACCACAATTGCAAAAAAATCGTAATTTTTACGTACCCCGGCCTTCATTTTTTGTTTGCCCTGGGGACGCCCCTGCGGTAATCACGCAAACCGTTGCATGAATAAAAAGACAATTCAATGCTTGCCAAACCCCTCGCAGCATGTGCCCATCTATCTTGAACAGTTTCCCAGTTATTCGAACCGCAAGTACAAAAAATCGCCGTTTTCACGTACCGCAGCCCACATTATTGTTTACCCTGGAGACGCCCCTGCGATTATCACGCAATATGTTGCATGAATGGAAAGACAATTCAGTGCTTGCCAAACCCCTAGCAGCATGTATCTATCTATATTCAATAGTTTCCGAATTATACGATGCTTAAGTCAATGCGTAAGTCCAAAAATCGCAAAAATCGTGAAAATGGCGATTTTTTTGCAATTGCGGTTCGAATAACTGGGAAACTGTTGAAGATAGATCTGTGGGTACATGCTGCGAGGGGTTTGGCAAGCATTGAATTGTCTTTTCATTTGTGCAACGTTTTGCGTGATTGCCACAGGGGCGTCCCCAGGGCAAACAAAAAATAAAGGCCGGGGTACGTAAAAATAGCGATTTTTACCGCGCGATGCTATACATAACCGCGGTATATGCAGTCATGCGGTGTCTGTCCGTCTGTCTGACTGTCACGTTCGTGGATCATGTCAAAACGAATAAACATATCTTCGAGATTTTCGACCAATATCTTGCTCTATCTTCGAAATGCTGCAACAGAGTGCCATAGTTACTATGGAAGGCGAATAGGATACCGTAACCATGCTTCCGAATGGTACCAGTTTCAATGACCTCGAGTGACCTGTAACCCCAGATTACAGGGTCAAGTTCACACCATCATTTAACGCTGAATATCTCCGAAACGGTACGAGACACAGACATAGTTAGATCGAAATACTAATAGGGATTTACGCCTTTCTCAAGAATGCCGTTTCGAAGACCTTTAGTGACTTAGCTAAATATTCAATGACACCAAGCATCGCGCGGTCTCTCTGTGACAGCTGAGCTTCTTGTATTCCGTAAAAATCTGTATTTGTTTCAACAACTAATTTACAACATCATTCTGCAGTCAGCATCATCAACTTACCGACAATAGTCAGCAGCAGCAGCGGCAGCGTCTGTAACACAGCATATGTCAATCATCACAAAAATGTAACTTAGTAATGAGAAAAACATGAACCGTATAAGACTGATTTGCAACTTTGTAGCCTAGTTCAAAGTTTTGTAACGTCAATCGGTATAAAATTCAACTTAAGGTGTACGCTGCAGGCTACACGGGTTTAATACTCATAGTCGTAGAACTCGTAGGCTAGCACATTGTTCACGAAATCAGGAGTCGAATCTGTAAGTTTTATTATCGACTGATTAGGCCCCATTCCTTCATCGGTTGGCGATTTATTATTTTTGCCAGACTCGGTGGTAGGTTTTTACGATAATTTCGGTCTAGGCCCTATCTATATTTTTGAGGTAGCCTATTGTATTTAAAGTATAACGCGCGCACATCGATCATCTTTGACGATAAAGCAGTGCTCAAACAGTTCAAACAAAATTAATTTAAGAATAAAAGGGCAAAGAGAAATATAGCATTTCTCGTTACGTCTAAAAATTACTGTATTAAAAAGCCTTAATTTTAGTCGTATGGAACAAAACGGTTGCTATGAAGTGCTGCTATAAATTTGTCACAAAATACAATTTTGATGTTGAATATTTTATCATTTTAGAGCCTGAATAGATTCATAGTTGCATACGATTAGCAATTTGACAAACAGAACTGATTGTCTCTACTTTCCGTCTTGTTTCAGCGTTGAAGTTAGGGTATATGTGATCCACGCTTTGCGCAAATGAAAAATAAACGAATATTGACATGATGTATACGTGTTCTGTTACATCAATCTGTCGTTGAATGTAGGGAAATATACTCACGATAAAAGCCGTGCAGATCGTGAACGTAGATCCCGCTGATCGCGATGACATTCTGCTCTGATGTTATGTAATGACGTCACGAGAACAGCCTCGCCCTAAAGTTGTAATTGAACGAGTTTGTATAACCTCCGACTGTTCGGATATAATCGTTAATCGCAGTGCAGTCGTGTTTAACGTTGTATTGTCTTCGAACTATCTCAGACGACGCTTACACCATCACGTCATCTTGTATAATGTTATAATGTCGAAATGAAACAATGTAGGCATTATGGCGGAAACACACTGACCTGACGTCGAGAACGCCAAGCGTGACCGCACTCAACCAGCGTCACGCATGAGTTACTTCAGCGCTTTTCTGTGCGGTGTGCCAGCCTGTCCGTCTTTTACAGCAAGCCTATGTCAACGATGACTCAACGATCGTGTCTACTGAATTTGTGTTGTAGCTTTTTGTCTTGCTATAACGGTACCGTAGGCCTGATTGCCTGACACGGTCTATGCAGTGGAGCGTTAAGCCGGGCGTAGACGCTGATAATCTGCAGTCTTAACTGCGATTTTTTTCGTACGCTTGACTCGCCGACATTCAACAGTCACGTGCCCGCTACACCACCGTCTAGTATATACACGATTATATGATAAACATATACAAATGATTGTTAAAATAAACGTTAAACTAAATAAGTCGCATCATATTAAAATAAAAAGTAAAGTCTAACAAGTAAAACAGAAAAAAAGATAAAAAAACACAAGCAAACTCCGCCCAGGCTGCTGCATTCATGTCGCCATGTGGTGACTGAATGCCGCAACTGATAAGGCCGCTGTAACGTCGCCACCTGGAGAGTGACAATGTGTCGTAATAATTTCGTAACTGGCAGTGTAGCTGTGTTAAGGAAAGTGAACAAGAACTTAGCTATCGCCAACAGATCGCGCGTCAGCTGCGCACACAATTCGTCGAGGGATCTCCGTGACCTTGAAATGTACGTTAAGGGCCACTCAAGGTCACTGGAAACGGAACCATTTGACAGATCATACATAACTTACTGTTAGACGACTTATTGGACGTTGAATATTATCGTGACCTTGAAATGTGGGTCAGAGGTCACTCAAGGTCATTGAAAGTGGTACCAATTGAATGTTTGTGTACGGTTTCCTAACTTTTTCTACCCTAAACCTAACCATAACCAAAACCCTAAACCTAACCCTAACCCTATTGTTAGGGGTCAAAGTCATTGAAAATTGCGCCGTTCAATTGACCATAATTATGCGACTTTCTATTGGTCCGCCATTATAAATATAGCTCTATCTTGTACCATTTTCGAGTTATTTGACGTTGAATAATATAGTGACCTTGAAATCGGGGTTAGAGGTCACTCAATGTCATTGAAGTTGGTGCCATTCGAAAGGTTGGATGCGGTTTCCTATTCGCCTTCTATAGTAACTATGGTCATATCTGTAGCCGTTTGTGAGATATTTAGCGTGAAAGAGTGGTATGACCTTGAAAACGGGGTTAGGGTTCGTTCAAGATCTTGGAAACGGCACCATTTGATAGATCGCATACGAGTTCCTATTCACCTTCCATAGTAACTATTGCGATATTTTGTATCGTTTGCGAGATATTGCGACTTATTGGTAGAAAATCGCGATTTTTTTCTACCCCACCTGTATTTAGCGCTCTGCAGGGGGTGACCCCGACGGAATTTCGTGAAAATGTTTGATGCTGGTAAAACTAGAATGATTGGGCTACCGTATGGTGAAAAACTATAACGATATGTTAAGCCGTTTATACCTGATACCGGAACGTTACGGGCGGACAGACGGACAGATTTGCTATATCAATATCGCGCGTCAGTGTTCCCTACGCGCGATAAAAACTGATCCTACATCCACATCCGGAAATGATACAGATGATAGGGCCATAGTTACATGGAACGCCAATAGAAACACGTATGCGACTTATCGAACGGCGCTATTTCCGCTTTTGACCTTGAATGACCGTCATAACCATCGCGATAGCGATCGAGAGCGGCTTAGTGCATCGGTGCATCTGTTTGTCCGTTTGTCTGTCTATCTGTCGCCAAAATGCAAAAAAACGCGATTTTCTCAAAAACTAAGCAATGGCCTCTATTGGATGTGATATAGGAAGTAGTACATGGGCTTTTCATAGAACCCATTATTGGATCCCTAAAATCCAAGATGGCTGAGATCCGCCATCTTGAAAATTGACATGACGTCATTTTTTTCTGCCGAGGGTGGTCCGATTTGTATAAAATTTCGGAGACTGGTGCAGAATGACATGTCATCTGCGGTTATGTGGTCGAAATTGAAGCCAGATGTAGAATTCCAATATGGCGGACGTTTGGACGAATTCAATGGCATGTCATCCCAGAGCCACCTTCCACACTGCAGGGTGCTGCCACCTGGCGAATTCAATGTTATGATTCCAGAGCTACGTGTCACATTGCAGGGTGCTGCCACCGGGCGAATGCAATGGCATGTCATCCCAGACCAACATATCACATTGCAGGGTGCTGCCACTTGGTGAATTCACTGTCACGATTCCAGAGCCACATTGCAGGGTGCAGTTGCGTTATGTCAACTTGTACATTAAACGAATATGAATGAATGAATGAATGAATGAATGAAGGGTGTAGTCACCTGGCGAAATCAATGTCATGATCCAGCCACATTGCAGAGTGTAAGAATTCCATCCGCCATATTGAAAATCGTTTTTTTTCGCCATATTTTTGTTGTTTTTTATGCAGTTTAAGCTTTGACGAGCGGCGGCTTTCGTATCGTCTCCGATACACCTGTTTGTTCAGAAAATGTACATGTAGATAGATAATGAAGAAAATTCTGAACAGGACAGCAAGGAGGAAAACCGCACTTTTACTGCTGCCGTTAAATAAAAGCAGATTATTAAGCCGCCGCTTGCGACAGCGAGAGCGGCTTGAGTTTGTTCGTTTGTCTGTCGCAAAAATGCGTACATAAAAACGCAATTTTCTCAAAAACTCTAAGCAATTTAGAGCTATCTCCATTGACTACCTACAGGAAGTCCTACATGGGCTTTTTAAATTGGACCCTTGAAATTCAAGATGGCGGAGATCGGCCATGTGGACGAACTTTGGCGGAGTGGTGCAGAATGACATACCGACTGTGGCGATATGGTTGAAATCGAAACCGGAAGTAGAATTCCAATATGGCGGACGTTTGTTCTTCCAAACTGGTAATAGTTATATCTCAGCCGTAGACTAAGATACGTTGATGAAATTTAGTATGCAGATAAATGTTGATCTTTGGAAGAGTGACATCATCAAATACGAAACCGGAAGTAGTATTGCGTCGCCGTATCTGCCATCTTTAAAATCAATAAGAGGTCATACGGTCACCGCGGGTGGTCCGATTTGGATGAAATTTGATAGTCTGATGTAGAATAGCATGCCGATTACTGTGATATCGTGGAAGTTGCAACCGGAAGAAGAATTCCAATACGGCAGACGTTTGTGTTTCCAAAGCGGAAGTAGTTATATCTCAGCCGCATTTGAGGTATGTCGACGACATTTGGTTTGTGGATAGCTTTTGAATTCGGAAGAGTGTAACATTAAATACGTATCCGGAAGTAGTACTGCGCCACCGCGGCTGCCATCTTGAAATTGCATATTACGTCATTACTCTGCCGCAGATGGCCAGATGGAGAATGGGGGAGAAATTTGGTAATTTGATGCAGAATATAGCACGCAGATTACTGTGATCTGGTCAACATCGCAAAGGAAAAAATTCTAATATGGCGGACATTCGTTTTCCAAACCGGAAGTAGTTGTATCTCAGCTGTGAATTGAGCTATAACCTGTACAATGTAACATGTACAAAAGTGCCACAAAAATACCAAAACTTACTAGGAATGATGCCTAGTGTACTAAAACACAGATGCTATCCTTAATGCAACTGTTGTACCAAACATAAATACTGTACCAAACGTACCAAAATGAACAATAACGATCCTAGTGTACCAATTTAACAAGAAGCTCTGCTGTCGCAAAGAGGCCGCGCGATGCTTCGTGTCTGTTTAGCTTCTATACACTAAAATGGTGTGGCTACCCGATGGTGAAAAAAATTCGAACATATGTTTATTCGTTTTGACATCATCCACGAACATGAAAAAATCGCCGTTTTCACGTACCACAGCGCACATTTTTTGTTTCCCCTGGAAACGCCCCTGCGACTATCATGCAATATGTTGCATGGATGGAAAGGCAATTCAATGCTTGCCAAAGCCCTCGCAGCATGTATCTATATATCTTCAACAGTTTCCGAGTTATACGATGCTTAAGTCAATGTGTAAATCCAAAAATCGCTATTTTTACCACATTTTTGTTTCTCCTGGAGACGCCCCTGGGGCAATCACGCTGTGTTGTATGGATGAAAAGAGAATGCATTGCTTACAATTGTCTCGCAGCATGTACCCATCTATCTTCAACAGTTTCCCAGTTATTCGAACTGCAAGTGCAAAAAATCACCGTTTACACGTTCCGCAGCCCACATTTTTGTTTCCCGTGGAGACGCCCCTGCGACTATCACGCAGTATGTTGCACAGATGGAAAGCAATTCAATGCCTGGCAAACCCCTCGCAGCATGTACCTATCTATCTTCAATAGTTTCCGAGTTATACGATGCTTAAGTCAATGCGTAAGTCCAAAAATCGCTATTTTTACCACATTTCTGTTTCCCCTGGGGACGCCCCTGGGACAATCACGCGAAATGTTGTACGGATGGAAAGAGAATTCGATGCTTACTTACAAATTGTCTCGCTGCATGTGCCCATCTGACTATAAGCGTTTCTGAGATGGAGCGATATATTTGTGTGGTAGACTAAGCTGGCTACCCGTCAGCTTTTTACTGCACGTTAAATACCCACCATCGTATTGTATTTGTGAAAAAGTCGTCATTTTATCATACCCTCTTGCATTCGACGCCCCCGTTAGGGGGTTCCCGTCGGAATATCGGCACCCCTTTTGGTATGGAAAAAACTAGAATGGTGTCGCTACCCGACGGTGAAAAAATTTCGAAGATATGTTAATTCGTTTTGACGTGATCCACGAACGTGACGGACGGACGGACAGACAGACAGACAATTCTCTGATAGCAAAGAGACCGCGCTTATGCATCGCATCGCGCGGTAAAAACCACTTAGTGTAAAAACTGGTGTTGTGCACCAACCTGTGTATCAAACGTAAAGTGTGCCAACTGCCAAAGTGAACCAAATGTACCAAAACTCACTAGGAATGATAACCAGTGTACTTAACACTGATCCATCCCCAGTGTACCAAAATGCAACTGGTGTACCAAAGGTAACGATTGTAACAAACGTACCGAAAGGACCGAGAATGATTCTAGCTGTGTGTGCCTGTATTCGGTTCTGTGCATTTCCACATGGACATTTGAAAAACCCATTATTAGTCTCCTAAAATTCAAAATGACGAACGGCCGCCATATTGAAAATCGTTGAAATTCTTGACCGATTTTTTCATACTGCATTTTGGGCTTCAACGAGTGGCGCCTTTCGTATCGTCTCCGATACAGTTGTTTTAAACAGACGAACTTGTATAAAACTTGCGATTGACATGCTACTTACACACAACAAACTTTCTGAAATCTACCTGTAGGGGCCTACTATAGAATGCTTAAAACTATGTAAAGTAATACAAGAAATTAGCTATCGCAAACAAATCGCGCGTGAGATGTGCACATACGTCGAGGGAATCTGGGTCTATAGTAATTCCATGACCCTGAAATCTTGGTTAGGAGTCACTGAAGGTCATTCGAAACGGCACCATTCGATAGTCGAGTTATTTGACGTTAAATATTATGGTGACTTTGAAGTGTGGGTTAAAGGTCACTCAAGATCATTGGAACTGGTAGGCTACCATTCGAATGTTTGGGTGCGGTTTCCTATTCATATTCTATAGTGCGGTCTTGTATCGTTTAAGTAGGTAAGTTTATTGAGTAATTGTAGCCCGGAGGCTAGATTGGACATACAACATATGAAGACAATAAAACAATTATACGCAAGAGATATGACTAAAACTACCAAATTAACAATGCAACTGGTTACAAATTACAATCAACATACAGTCAAATCAATACCAGAAGAGTAACAACTAAAAAGATTGCAACAATAATAATAATGAATAGAATGCAAACCAATAAACCAGAAATGACAAAAATGTACATTATGCAGAAGATAATAAACAATCATTCTACATAATTTGCAAGGGCAAAATTATAGATATAAAGGTAAAGGTAAGTGTATTTATATAGCGCGCTTTTTGTAGTACCTCACACTCAAGGCGCTCAGGCATGGATCACACAGTGTTGCCTGCAATTACACCAT
>Ga0209149_1002112_pt1 | contig 10857 bp, 7 predicted proteins | sample WorMetTyACAVOLI2_FD_187423 | JGI IMG/M metagenome (GOLD analysis project Ga0209149, IMG submission 187423) | Marine gutless worms symbiont microbial communities from Max Planck institute for Marine Microbiology, Germany - Olavius algarvensis... ...
TTTTACGAGAGTTCTGGACGCAGAAAATACGGTTGCCCCTATTAGGGGGTGATGCCCCCAGACTAGGATGATGAAACTTGGCGTCCAGGTAGCGAAGGGATGTCACTTTCATGTCGTGAAGACAGAATGATGATATGTGGAATCGTTTTGAGACAATACCGGAACGTTACAGACGACAGATGTCATGCTCATGCCATATAGCCAACCGTCTATATAGATAGACGGTTGGCTAAAAAAACATTGGCAAAATATAACATGGACGCCCGCTTATGCTGAGCAGGCGTCCATAACAACTGTAGCTATTTCTACCAAAAAAAGATTACAATACGTTATAGATGCTGACAAATAAATACTAGCGAAAGCAGACAATTTTTTTACCATAAAAGTTGTTGTTAATAAAATCGTTTTAATGTAAAAGTTATGACTGAGTAAAACAGCTAAAGTGCTACTACGAGAAAATCATTAGCTTTTGTAGCGCCTTCTGGCGAAAAGTATTTAATTTTCATGCTTTTTAAAGTGCGTAAATAAACTGTTATTTCACCTGCCAAAAATTATTAAAATCTCTAAAACGTGCTTTGCAACGACCAAAGAAACTGCATTGGCCGCGTTTAATTTAGCCCACCCGGTAGGTTAGGGGTCACTGAATGTCGCTGGAAACGGCACCACTCGATGGATCATATACGACTTATTATTAGTTGCTTTTTTGACGTTGAATATTATCGTGACCTTGAAATCTGGGTTAGAGGTCACTCAAGATCATTGAAGATGGTACCTAAGTTTAGGTATGGATTCCTATTCGCATTCCATAGCAACTATGGCCGTGTGTCTTTAGCCATGTCAAAGATATTTAGCGTCAAAGAATGGCGTGACGCCGTGACCTTCAAAACTGGGTTAAGGGTCGTTCAAGGTTATTGCAAATAGCGCCGTTTCATAGACCATAGACGACTTTCTATCGGTCGGCCATTGTAACTATAGCTCTATCTTGTACCATTTTCGAGACATTTAGCGTTGAATAATATCGTGACCTTGAAGTCTGGCTTAGAGATTACTCGATCGAGGTCATTGAAACGTGTCATTCGAAAGCTTGGATGCGATTTCCTATTCACCATAGTAACTATGGCGCTATCTTGTATCGTTTGTGAGATACAGCGACTTATTGGTCGAAAATCGCGAAATGTTTACATCCCATACGTATTTAGCGCCCCCGCAAGGGGCGACCCTGTCGGAATTTTGCGAAAGTGTTTTGGTGCTGATAAAACATCTAGAGTGATTGGGCTACCGTGCAGTGAAGAAACTATGACATACCGGAACGTGACGGACAAACAGGCGGACGGACTGACGGACAGACAGAAGTGCAATATGAATATCGCGCATCAGGGACCTGGCCAACACTTGTGAGCCCCCGCCCTTCAACCCCATTCTAGAACCATCTCTGCCTCGCCCGCTATCGCCTGGTCGACTTTATATATTACTCTCGTAACATCATTAAGTGATAATTAATCGACAGAAAGGAAGAAGTGTGAATTGACCTGAAGTAGATGAGCTGCATGATGCTTGTCGAACATGTCGACATCCGTGACTAGCGGCTGCTGTGTGCGACTTCGCTGAGAGCAGTTGACTTCAACTGCAACACAGAACACCAAACACTTCAGTTAGTTAAATTTATCAAACACAACCAAAATTATTACCTAAAAAGCTTGACGTTTCGACCTCTATTAGAGGCCTTTATCAGAAGAAGCTGGTACTCAGTTCTTCCGGTTCTTGACACAACGGGAAGACGCCGTGTCAAGAAAGCGGTCGTATGCGTGGCTCAGTTGGCATCTGCCCTCATCACGGTTCATGGCCTGTTGTCCTTCCTTTCGGATGTGTATGGCCTCTTTGATCCATCTGGTGAAATGCTCTGGCTCTGTCGATAACCGTCGCTTGAGACCAGTTGATGACATGGTTCTCTCAGGTTGCGTGGTCAGTGAGAGCGGATTTGTTACGTTCTGTTAAACTTGATGCACGAAGGTTTCTAGTAAATGTGCGACCCGTTTTGGATTCCACTTCAGTCCTGTGTTCCTGTAATCTAACTCCAAATTTCCTTCCAGTTTCGCCGATGTAGGTCTTGTCACAGTTGGCACAAGGAACTTTGTACACACATTCTGTGAGAGCTATGTTTACAAACTCGAGGCTTAACTGTGTGAACCTACGAGAGACTTGGAACTTGCTCAAGTTCTGTTGTGTTTACGTACAAACACGGATGTCGAGTCACTAGCAAATGCGAAAATTGCAGTACACTGTGTGCACCGCTAGTAACGGACTATACCGCTCCCAGAGATTATATAGACCGTAGGGCCTATATAATCTCTGACCGCTCCTACTGCATGTCGTTGCACGCTGCTGAGTGTCGCGAATTTTGTGTTAAGCGAGAATTCGCGAGATCGACAGCGCCTGCGGTGCTGCGTTGGTTGGTTGGTCAGTGTAGTTAGCATATCGTCTTGATCTTTAAGTTGATTTAACGCGACGTACGTCCTTCTGACATGCGCCAAGCTATGCTCAGACGCTCACTGACTTGACCTCTCTATATGCAGCGGCGTCAACATCTTCTCTTTAGTTTACAATACACACAAGCCTATCTCACAGCCAGCAAAATAATTAGACAAGTCAAACGCTATAGGCATATAATTTGGCGTGCACGCTGCTTTTGAAGACAAATATGGCTACTCTTTATAACTCCACGTGTTTCGTTGCCATTGAAATGTGAGTTAGTGGTTACTATCCCTGCAAATTTATGCACGATCTGTACATCGCTGAACTGTACACTGTGTACAGACTCAGAGCTACTGATAGTAGGGTCTGTCATCATTCAGTCTTCTACACAGTGAGGCCCGGAAAAAAGCTATATAGGACGAGACAGTGCGTTGCGACAGTTCAAGGTCATTTCGGGTCATCCAAATTGGTACCAATCGAAAGCCCAGGTGCGATTTCCTATTAGTCTTCCATTGTAACTCTATGCCTATCTTGTGTCATTTCCGAGATATAACGATGCATTTGTCGAAAATCGGCGTTTTTTCACCGTTTTACCCACCCCTGTCTCCTTTGAAGCACTTACAAGGGGTTTCAATGTGACCTACGATATGAAAGTTGGTCTCAAAATACTAAACTTTATGTGCTAGCTAACGGTGAAAACCGCATGATCCTATGGTCATTGGTTTTGAGTCAGTATCGGACATGCTGCGTATAGCTAAATCGCGCTGTAGCATAGCTGAGCGCGACAATAACGAAGCATCAAAATGAGAACACAGATGAGTGAATCGAAAAGTTCCCACGCCGCATCGCTTCCCCAGTGGGGAGAAGAAAAGCATTACCACAGTCCCACACTCACCCCATCAGCGCGGCGTCGTCACCTTATCCGTCCTATGTGCCTTACACCAAGTTGCGTCATTTAAAAGACAAGTAGGTCAGCTGTCGCAGATAGACCGCGCGACGCTTCGTGTCATTGAATATTTTGCTAAGTCACTCAAGGTCATTCGAAATGTCACTGTTGCGCAGGGCGTGTGTAAGTCCCTATTAGTATTTCGATGACACTATGTCTGTATGCAGTACCGTTTCTGAGATATTCAGCGTCAAAGAATGGCGTGACCTTGAAACTGGGGGTAGGGGTCGTTCAAGATAATTGAAAATGGTGCCGTTCGATAGATCATATACGACTTTCTATTGGTCGGCCATTGTAATTATAGCTGTATGTTGTACCATTTTCAAGTTACTGAAGTTGAATAATCATGACCTTAAAAGGTCACTCAAGGTCATTGATTTTATCATACCCCCCTTACATTCGACACCCCCGTTAGGGGAGTCGCCGTCGGAATATTGCCATCCCGTTTGGTGTGGAAAAACTAGAATGGTGGGGCTACCCGATGATGAAAAAACTTTGAGGATGTGTATAACCGTTTAGATTTAATACCAGCGTGTGACAGACGGACGGACGGACAAACAGACAAACATCTAATTGCCACGGCATAGTCCGCGCTATGCATACGCGTCGCGCGGTAAAAATCCTATAGATATGCCCGTGGTAGCTATGTCTCGGTTTTGATTTAACCACTGGTTTACCAATTAGCAGCTTGCGTGACCTTGAACGACTTTGAACGGCCCTTTACGTCCTGCAGCTCGAATACAACAGCATAGCTCACAACTCTTTGCTGTAATTAGCTTTATTGGTGAAACAAGCTGCATTTTTCGAAATATTAGCCATGATGAGGTTTCAACGGCTTTTATATCGGATAAATATGATAAAATTCTATGCGAGTGAGCTAAAATCTAGTATCTCTACCGCTAGACGCTTAGTGTCACTGGAAACCATGTGATTGCCGCGCGATGCTATGCATAAGCGCGGTCTATGCCGTAGTACGGTGTCCGTCCGTCTGTCTGTCCGTCCGTCTGGGTGTCTGTCACGTTCGTGTATTCTGTTGAAACGAATAAAGGTATCTTCATTTTTTTCATCATGGGATAGCCACACCATTTTTATCGCGCGTCAGCATACTGGCGCACGATATTGATATAGCAAATATGTCCGTCCGACCGTCTGTCTGTCTGTCCGTAACGTTCCGGTATCAGATGAAAACGGTTTAACATATCGTCATAATTTTTTCACTGTACGGTAGCCCAATCATTCTGTTTTCATCAGCATCAAACATCTTCACGAAATTCCGACGGGGTCAGCCCTGCGGGGGCGCTAAATACAGGTGGGGTATTAAAAAATTCCCGATTTTCGACCAATAAGTCGTTATATCTCGCAAACGATGCAAGATATCGCCATAGTTACTGTAAAAGGCGAATAGGAACTCGTATGCGATCTATCAAATGGTGCCATTTCCAATGACCTTGAACGAACCCTAACCCCGTTTTTAAGGTCACACCACTCTTTGACGCTAAATATCTCACAAACGGCTACAGATACGGTCATAGTTACTATAGAAGGCGAATAGGAAACCGCACCCAAGCTTTTGAATGGCGCCAATTTCAATGACCTCGAATGATCTCTAACCCAGATTTCAAGGTCATGGTATTATTCAACGTTAAATAACTCGAAAATGGTACAAGATAGAGCTATATTTACAACGGTCGACCAACAGAAAGTCGCATGTGGTCTATCGAACGGCGCCATTTTCAATGACCTTGAACGACCCTAACCTGGTTTTCAAGGTCACGCCATTCTCTGACACTGAATATCTCACAAACGGCTACAAATACGGCCACAGTATTAGTATAGTAATAGAAGGCGAATAGGAAACCGTACCCAGGCTTTCGAATGGTACCACTTTCAATAACATCGAGTGACCTCTAACCCCGATTTCAAGGTCACGATATTATTCAACGTCAAAAAACTCGAAAATGGTACAAGATAGAGCTATATTTACCCGACCAATAGAAAGTCGCATATGGTCTATCGAACGGCGCCATTTTCAATGACCTTGAACGACCCCCAACCTGGTTTTCAAGGTCACGCCATTTTTGACACTGAGTGTCTCACAAACGGCTACAGATAGGCCATAGTTACTATGGAAGGCGAATAGGAAACCGTACCTAAGCTTTCAAATGTTACCACTTTCAATGACCTTCAGTGATCTCTAACCCAAATTTCAAGGTCACAATAGTATTAAACGTCAAATAATTCGACTACTACTAAGTCGTGTATGATCTATCCAATGGTTCTGTTTCCACTGACCTTGAGTGACACTTAACCTAGATTTCAAGGTCACGGCGTAATATTTATGCATATAGATGCCCTCAGCGTATTGTGTGCGCAGCTGACGCGCGATCTGTTGGCGATAGCTAAGTTCTTGTGGTTTTTCCAGTACCAAACGTTATGGCAGTATTCCGACGGGGACCCCCGTAACTGGGGCGCCGAATGTAGGTGGGGTAGGCGAAAATCGCGATTCTCGACGAATATGTGGATATCGGATCGATGACTGCTGCAGTGCGATAAACAACTGACGTTCGTCGGTGCAGTAGTGAATAACAGTTACAGTGCACGTCTGTTTACGGCACAGAGCGCCACGCATCAGTGAATACGCTGAAGAGAACAAAAAACAGATTAATTATACGCAGCGGTAAATCTGAAGCCGAAGTAAGTAACCAATAATATAATTGACAGACACGAAGCATCGCGCGGTTTCTCTGCGACACCAGGGCCACAATGTACACTGCAGTGTCGTTCGTTACTCACTACTGGCGTCGCGGTGAGTCGACGCATCGTTCCAGTCTTGTTCTGCATCACTACAGACTTGTCGTAGACGCAGGTAGCTGATGGTGAGTCTGACAACGGACGCCTTGTCCAGCTGTCCAGTGATGGCCGGCGGCAGCGGCAGCATCTGAGCCAGCTCGTAGAACTCGGCGTTCTCCTTGCTGCGTCGGCATCTCGCCGCGTCGCGTGATCGCTCCTTGCGCACCTTTACCAGCCTACAGTAAGTAAGTAAGTATTGTACATCTCACATCATAGACGTGGCCCTCCTGCTCGACGTAACAATGTTTTCGCTCATATGTTTTAAGCACCGCGGCAATTATTTTTTTTTTGTTCCCGCCGTTTATCTCTCCAGCCTTTAGTGCAGGGGTTTTTAAAGGCTTTGTTCGCCCAGTCTTCCAACGGCGTACTGCCCACGATGTCCTCAAACTCCGTTCGCCCTAGCCAGGGTCGTCCGTCTCCAAGGCCTATGAAGTATTTAGTAAGCGAAAGCTTCATAGCCGCAATTTTCATCCCATACCTCAATGTATGTACAACTGGATTTCATCGTTTAAAAAGTTTAAGAACCCCGCTGTTGTGGGCAAATGCTCACAGCACAGCAGAAGACCAGGAGATTGGTATAATTATGCATACGTCAGTACTACTGTAATACGTATGCCGCAGCCAGAGCGTTGCCATGACAACATTGTTCACGACGTCACCGAATGAGCTAAGAACGCGACCGTTTGCCGAGGCGTGTAGGACGGATATCTCCACATCCAAGCGCGAGCAAGAGAAAGAGCGATTGTTTGATCCAAATCTAAAGAGTGATCCCTTAAGTTTAATAGACCTAACCGAAACGCAGAGTAAAGCCTCGTCTCTTAGATGCAGCCTCAGCCCGCCTTGGCCTACATGATGCCATCTGGCGGAGGGCAAGAGGTGTGTCTCGAGCATTTATAAGTGCGTGCAAATTGCAAAACTCCCGACATCATTAAGCTACTTATTAACCGTTAAATTTATTATTCACTTCATGTTTTCATTTCTCGTCGTTTGGCGGGAAAACCAGTATTTTAGTGAACACCCCAGGTCCCGTCTACGCTTTCCCGGTAGGCTTCTCAACCAGCCATATATCAACAGCCAGCATACCATCTTTTTATTATAAGTAAACAATTCAATTAGTCAGTGAGATAATGACGAAATATTGTCGGTATGCAGTTTAAGGACGGGAAATATTATAATCCTCACGCAGTGAAAAGTGCTAAGGCCTCGCCGCTGTAACACGCGACTACATGTACATCTAAATTTGCATTTATGCCAATTTAAGTATTCTAGACTTACCGGTGTAGTGTGTTAGGAGCATGCATTGGCTACAGCTTGCGCCCTGCGTCGTCAACTTGCTGTCTCCGTTCTATGTACGTTTGAGATGGGCGTCGCTGAGCGCATCAGACACGGCGTGCGTCTGCTGCAGCAACTCTTCCGAGTGAGCTCTGCAGACTCACGGCCTACCTGACTGTGAACGGCAATCGCCCCATTAATCATGTACACGCCCGCGCTAGTTATACTAGTGTGTGTTTCACATAATACAGCTTTTGACTTGTGCTTACGATACGACGGTAAATTTAATTCTCTAAGGTATTTTTAATAGAACCTATGGTTTTGCGAAGTTGTGTCAAACAGGCTTATGTTGAAGAATGCTGTAACTATTATACTTTCATGGTAGATTAACCCTTTAATGGGTACACTAAAATCGCAGAGCAACGGACCGTTAACAGCAATCCGGTGATTGGTACATTGGCTGTCGATGGGTGGCTGTTACATCTGGTACAGCGAGGACGGTTCTGATGGGCGGGCTGCGGCTCCGCCGAGTCCCATCCTCGCTGTACCAAATGTAACAGCCCACTCATCAACGGCTAGTGTACCAATTTCATATTATTTGATGTGGCTCTATAATTACCTTTGCACTTTAAAGGGTTAGTCGTAACAGTGCAGTCACTGTCACATTATATACTGCTGTCCTGTTTTTGCTACGTGTTTCTTTTCACGATTCTTCATCTAACTTACTGTAGAGCTACAATGTCTGAATGTGAAACTGTTGTGAGAGGTTATTAGCGCGTAACGCTACTTACCCGTTTAACAGCAGAGAACGATGACAGTGTATGCCCGCCGATGGCGTGGTATAAGCTCCTATAGCCTACTTATTTACCCTCACTGAGAACAGCACTGATGTAGGCCCAAGCCCAACTCTATCTTTAAGGCTTCATGTGTTTGTCGCTCACTCGAGTGATCGGTCTCCGTTTCGTCCGGTTCGGTATCATGCATGACATTAACTTACTGACCCGTTGGGATCTCTATACCTTTCATACTCTAGGCCCAGTTCTAGGCTTTCACCACTCTCCCACCTTCCCTACTTTTAATCTGTTGGTGTGGTCTTCGGTTCTCTTACACTCATCCTATTAGGTGTCGAAGTGTTCGACCCAGGCCGTAGCTCTGCCATGCATCTGGCGCTGTGTTCTGCTACTTGTCGCCCGGTATCGTAAGCTCCTGCTTCGTTCTCCCTAGTAGGCTTAGTTCCGTTTCCTCTATTTCTTTACTGTTGCTGAGTCTTCTAGACCTAGTATGCAGTGCAAAGTTAGCTATTACTGAAGAAGAACACATGTTTATTGATTTTCAAGGTTTTATTTTCACTCAAGGACGGGTCGCAGACACGAGAGGAGCGACGCAACGTTAGATTACAAGCCGCGATCTAGCGAGGTGAAGGTTGACGGCCGTGTGGGGACTGGTGACGAGGTCAGGCCCGGATTGGAGGTCGAACGAACGGCCGCATGTCGGTTAGAGCTGCGAAGCCGTTCAATGCCTCTTCCTCCTCCTTTTCTTGCCCTTCTTTCCCTTCTTACCCTTCTTGCGGCGGTTGCGCGACGTCGAGCCGGCGCCGGCCGAGGGGACGGCGCGGCTGCGACTGCGGCAGCGCGAGGTTGCCTCCATCATCTCCTCCTCAGTCTGCTGCACATCAACCAACACAGACACAGTTAGCCACCAGTCAAGACATTAAAGCTAGAAATACGGAGTTACTACTAATACGAGTTGATATAGGTGGACGTGGTGCCGAGAACTTACCGAGTTGAGATCCTGCTCGGCGTCCATCGTTGTTGTGGCTGAAGCTGTTGCGAGACCCGTCCGTCTGGCCGGTCGGCTGTGAACTGAGCGTCGACCTAGCGTCAAGCCTCTCACAGCCTTCTTTTATGCCGACCGCCGACCTCGCTCCACCTATGACAGAACGCGTCATCGTTACGTCATCGGTTGCCATGACCACGATCTGTCGTGATGGCGGAACACTGCATTGATTCTATACACTCGCAGTCTCGCATCGCACGAGAACAGTTCAATGAATATGCAGTCAACAGCGTATAGCGTAAAGTTGAAATAATACTCATTGTAGAGGACGCCATTTTCGTGCGCTAAGTTACGATGTGATGTGACGATTGGGCGAAGTAGTTGAAACCAACAATAACTAAAAGCATGAAGCAATCTGCGATTGTATCACACCAACCACGACGCCGTCGAGTACTCATATCACACCTATCTTCGAACTCGACTTGCATTTTGATTTCGACTATACAGTCACAATCCAAGTTTGACGTGATCATGTCTGTGGACACGTGTAGTTTCAGGGATGCTATTGCAAACATTGGCGTTCTATCCCTATCGCGCTCAGCATTAGGAAATATTAGGAAATATTTTTTAGGAAATATTTTTTTCTCAAATCGAGTCATTGACAGATGGAACAATTTGGACCAGAACACTGTTGATGCACCCAGCCTGAACAGTTTCAAAAATAGACTAAATAAAATTAGGTGTACAAGAATGGGTTTCTTCGTGGACTAGTCCGCTAAACCCTAGGCCTATTGTCATGTGGGTTGACCTCAAGACAAGGCCGCACAAGGTAAGCAACTTTATATCTAATTGATATCTGAGCATGACTCACGCGCGTCACAGACAGACAGACGGATATGCTACCACATAACAAGCGACTACCACGTAACACTCGCTAAAAACTGTTAAACCTTCTGTGCCACTGCGGCATTATAATCAAACCGAAGGTATGTAATGGTATGAAAGTTTATTACTCCGCCAAGGCTGCATGGCGACGTAACGTAACTGTTCTGTCGTTCTGTCTGTCTGTCTGTCTGTCTGTCATTCCATTCCATTTATTCGTGTAAAAAACACTTGTCAGAACGCAACGGTACATCAGTTAAAATACATCAGTTAAAATTTAAATGTAACAGTAAAATTAATACGCATTTTGTAAAGCATCCTGGTAATGAAGTTCTTTTCCGCTAAATATCTCCTGTTCTCCGGGATCGTTCTGTCATGGCAACGTGTTCGCAAGTTATACGTGATGTCAACGCGCTTAGATGACAGTTCGTGAAGAACGTGGTCATTGTTACGCAAAACACAATCAAACAAGTGCGTCAGTAGAACTGACACAAACCCGCCATTCGCATTCCAAACATCTTTTCCACGGGGGACAGATTTTAGTGTTCCTACAGGGAGGGCCAAAAAGCTTCATACGCTGTTTGTAAGCCTCTATTTTTAGCGGTCGCTGAGATATAGGGGACGTAAAGGCTAGAAATGGTCAAAAATTCGAATTTTTG
>Ga0209149_1002113_pt1 | contig 10855 bp, 9 predicted proteins | sample WorMetTyACAVOLI2_FD_187423 | JGI IMG/M metagenome (GOLD analysis project Ga0209149, IMG submission 187423) | Marine gutless worms symbiont microbial communities from Max Planck institute for Marine Microbiology, Germany - Olavius algarvensis... ...
AGACTATATTGTTATCGTGGGCAGAGGTCTGCCGAGTACTTACCGTCAAAGGTACGTTGAGTATTATTGTTTATAGGTGATTTTGATTTCACCGTAAGGAGCGTGTAACAGTGTTGGTGAAGCGAGTTGTGTACCGTATGTTGTAAATGGACTATTGCTATATGATTTTATCTTTACTGTTTAATTTGTAATTTGCCATTTGCACTAAGTTATTAATCATCAAACACATTTCACATCACTGTCTTGGTGTTGGTTAATTGAATTTAGCGGTAGATAGACAAGCAGCAGAATAGTAGGCCTAGTAGTAAAAAAAATTACAGGCCACACTCATTAGTAGCATAGCTCGGACACGACTAACCTCACATTTGGTGGCAGCGGTGGGATAATATCTAATTGAGATATACATTGCTACTCGGTAGGATAATATCTAATTGGGATATTTATTGCTACGTACCAACTGACGGACTTGGTCGGAGAGTCTATAAAAGGTAAATTTTACGACCAAGAACTTCAGAAGGTCTCAAAGTCCGACGACGAACACTTCGACATAGATCGTATACTCAAGACGAGGAAGCGCGGCGACGGTCGCGTCGAATATCTCGTTTCGTGGAAAGGATACCCGAGCAAGTTTAATTCGTGGGTGTCGAATATAGTCCACAAGTGAAAAGATGAGTGGTACTGTCGTACTTCAAAGAGTCCACGAATCACTTTCCTCACAACACCGCGGCACAGTACACGACCAAACTGGTCGAAACGTTGGAGCTAGAAGGAGCGTGGGCAGTGGGTCTTCTGGAAACTGCGAGTCCTTCGTCCGTAGAAAACGTGTAGGAAGACCAGTGTTATTATACAATATATTTTAAACCCGGTAATTCCTATACTATAGTGAAAGTTCCGGCGGGACTATACAAGAGAGGGAGCTGGGAGCTTATTAGTCGACGCTTTACACGATGCCCAGCATAAGAAATTGAGAATGGCCGATGACGCACCTCTTGTGGTGAACTTCAAAGCTCCCTTTGCCAGCGCAGTGGGTATGAGAATCGTACTAAGTGATGACGTGCTAATTTTGGAATTCAGTCCGGATTTGACAACTGTACTCGGTTTCGATGCTGGTGTAAAGTATTCCAAACACGAGCCGATATGGGGCCAACGTGCCGTGGACATGTACGGAAGTCTGGGTCTCTTTTACGTTTACTGCGATCTAGCAGAATACGTGTTGGTGGGCGACACGAAAGCTCCTCTTCTCCGTATAGTGGATAGGCCACCATAAAAGGTATAGAACATCGCATTATGAACCCGGTCCAATATGTACTTCTACAAAAGAAGTGCTTTTATATCGTGACGGTGAGCATCATGTTGGATTCTGTGGATATTGCCAACGCCGCCGTAAACGAGGGTCTGGCTACACGAAGCACGTTCGCGAGGCAGAGTCCAGAGTTCGACATGATGCGTCGCCTACATGCAGATCTATTCTTTCAAAATCGATTCATGCTTAACGAGGTGGGCGTGAAGATAAAGCTTATTCGCAGCAAAGACACGTTCTGTCTCATGGGAGCGGCCGCCAGAGTGAGCATCTTACACGCGTCCATGTTCGTGAGAAAAGTCAAACTCATGCCGTCGGTATTCCTCGCTCACGCCAAGACACTGGAGAACGGAACTGCAAAGTATCCCATACGCCGCGTGGTGTGCAAAACGTTCGGAGTGCCACAAAACTATCTGGACGTCACCCACGAAAAACTCTTTTCCGGTCAGCTACTCACCGGCCTCGTAGTAGGACTTGTCGATAATCGGGCATTCAACGGCAATCTCGAACGTAACCCGTTCAATTTCCAACACTACAACTTGAGCGAGATCGCGCTGTATCTGGACGGACAGCAGCAGTTTGCGCTGAAGCCCATACAGCCGGACTACGAAAACTGACTGTATATGAGAGCTTGCGAGAGTCTGTTTACCGGAACCGGAAAGCAATTCAGGGACGAAGGACTCTACGTAAGTCGCGACGACTATGCTAACGGATACGCCCTGACTGCTCATTTGGGCGAGGATGATCACTTTAATCTTGTGAGACAGGATAACCTGCGTCTGGCACTGAAATTTGCTACACCATTTCCGAATACGATAAGCGTGGTGGTCTATGCGAAATTCGAGAATTTGATAGAAGTGGATAGAGACAGAAACGTCATATTCGACTTCGGACTATGAATACTGAGGAGATCGATCGTATACTACGTCGACACGTGAAGTACTTTGACGGCGTATTCAGCGCCGATACGCTACCCGAGAAGCCACGCCTGCCGGTGTGCAACACCGTCGCCTCCGACAGATCTGGTCGACACTGAATATGCATGCATTTCGAGGATGGGCGCGGAGAATATTTCGACTCGTTCGGGCGGCGACCCACTGCGAATTTCGAACAATATATGAACAGACACTACTCGTCATGGACGTTTAACCGTAGACAATTACAGAGCGTGATTAGCAAATTTTGCGGACAATACTGTATATACTATTGCATACTCAGAAGCAGAAATATAGACATGCATAAGATTGTGAGTAGTTTTACTGCGGACACTGGACTTGACGATGTATTGGTGCATGGATTTGTATGTGGTCGTTGTTTGTAAGTTAATATGTTGACACTACTAGAATTAGAGATTACATCTATTTGTGAATGAATAAAAACGACGGTTTTTTATAAACACGTGTTTTTTCTCACATACACGACACAATAAACTACTACTACCGATAGTCAGATAACGGTCCGACGGCGCAAAATGCTACAGTGTTGGCTGACGAGGAACCAAAAGTGTTTCATCCAAAATTGTGTTATCCATTTAGGTAGCTCCGCTACATGGACGAGCGGGGCCTGTCAAAAGTGATTGATTGTGTTTATTCGATGACGTCATTAGGGTTGGGCTAAACGTTTAAACACAAACGTTTATTAAAGGTTTAAATGTTTAAGAAACGTTTAAAGGGTCCCAGCCTGCGTTTAAACTGCCAATTCTCTACTACTGGAGTCCTAGGACTGCTGATCCCCTGGAGTTTTTTGTTGTTAGGGTCTAGTCTCGTCTGACCACAATGAGTGTCGTTTTTCGCTACAGTTGCGACTGGAAATAAAAAGAAACAAAAGAAAACAAGCTGTGGTGCCAGACATACACAACAAACACCGCTCGTATTCGCCGAGTGGCGTATTCAACAGTACTTCGCTAGGTGGCGCACTCAACAGTACGTCGTGGCATTCAATACGTCGTAGTATTTTTTGTTCCAATGATGTGAATTGTGCTTTAATTTTGTCCAAAATCTACAGCCGTCATCCGAGCTGTTGTCGTGTTTATCTGAAAGTTTTATTACGTCATTTGTGACCGTTTTAGCTCGTAATCTCACTAACACAAACAACAAACAAACATATGTACCAAATTGGTAGCATATGTTTGTTTGTTTGTTTGTGTTAGTGAGATTACGAGCTAAAACGGTAAATACCAAAAGCAAAAGCTAGCCAGCTGTCACCCGGGCGAAGTATTGACACTACAATAACAAAAGCACTCTGAGAGCGCAAACTCTACCAAGGCAATGTGATCCGGAATTCGAACCCGGATTTCCGGATTAATCCGGATATGTATCGGGATGTCTGCCGGAGCGCTCTCAAAAAGTTATAGATTCATTTTCTTGTCGGCCTGAGTCATTTCGCCAACTATCGTAAACGTCAGCAGGTGATCGTATGAGCAACGCTACTAAATCTCCCAATATTCTACAACGGTGAGAAAAATAAGAAAATAATTTGGAATCCGCATCCGGGACCGGATTACCACCAAAAGTTAATCACTTCTAGAGTGTCACGCCTTGCCCACGCCTACCATGTTTCGTCGACGTTCGTCATCGCGGTCGTGAGTTATCTTGATCACAGAACGAACGAAAGGACTAAACTCTGCCAGCCTTGGTGGAATAACAACGGGCCATTTCACGTTTTGGATTAGACTTTCGCTGAGACTTTCGCTGAGTCCTAAATTCGGACTGAGACCAAAGATCAGCCAAAAAGTGAAGTCGTTTTTTCGTTTGGACTTAGCGACTGGCTGAGCGTTTCGCTGAGACTAAACTTCGGTCAGAGCGATCGCTGAATCCAAAGATAATTAACTCACCGGTTGATTTTGCATGCACAAAATAGGTTAATCGGTTAGAGATTAAGTTTTGATGAACGAAAATCACTTCACTACACTTTTTCGCTGATTCATAAATAAAAAAGAAATACGGAGATATCAGCGATGACTTCAGCGATAACATTATGGAGTGAGCAGTGATGTGCGCCGCAGTGATTGGATAATCTGAACTCGGGACTAAGACCACAGTTGAGCGGTTTGGTCTCAGTTTTTGGTCTCAGGGAAAGACTGATCCTAAAAGTGACATGACCCAATTTAATTGAAATGCGTCACAAGACAGCATCAGACTTCTCAGTAAGTTTACTGCCGTATAGAAAATACTTACTTACTTACTTAGGCCTATACACGCGTCGCATGGTGTGCGTGTGGAAGAATAGATAAATTACTGACATATCCGAACATCGCGCCTTAATTCATATTGACCTAGACTGTGACACTAAATAAATCATTTGCTTACTTACGCTGCATGCAGCACGGCGATGAAACGTTAAAGGACAAAACAAGTTGTGTTAGGCACGTCAAACCTCGCTCCGCGCCCCACTGCATAGTGCTGCCGCCTGGCGAATTTAACGACATTATCCCGATATGTCGTATAACACGGTTATTGCAAGTTATTCTAATTATTAATTAAACATTGTCTATCATAATTACGAATTAATTTTTACAAATTATTGTTATGAATTCTTATAAATTATTGATTGTTATATACTCTATATCCTCATAACTGATGTATTTTGAATCTGAAAGTTAAAATATGTTATTATAACATTTGCTGGCAGTGGGTGAGTTGTCAATTTCACAAGAAACATCCGTGAATCACGTAACCAAAGACTTCAGTCGCGTGAATAAAGACAAACATGCGTATAGCATGGATTAAACTGTAATACTTTGCGTTCCTGGTGAACTAAGGAGAATACCTCAATTTTTACCAAATTCAACAAAAATCCGGAATGCGGATAATTTGAGTAAAAGAACAGTGTACAACAGTACATGTGTGTGTGTGTGAATAGCAGTGAAGACTGAGCGAATGCAATTAGTCGCGAACAAATGTCACGACGCTCACATCTGTCGTCGAAATGTTGAAAATTAGCGCCATTGTCCGCCAAAGGGCAACAATAATTATGACTGTTGGTGTTCGACTGTTAAAGGTTAAACAGTTACGTGACAGTGTGAGTAAGCTGTTAACCCTTCAGAGTGCAGAGGCAATTATAGTGCCACATCGAATAATATGAAGTTCGTACTCTGGCCGTTGATGGGTGGGCTGTTACATTTGGTACAGCGAGGAGGGGCCTGGACGGGGCCCCAGCCCGCCCAGGTTTTTTCTCGCTGTACCAAATGTAACAGCCCCTGCATCAACGGCCAGAATACCAATCACCGTATTGCTGTACAATGGTCTGTTGCTCTGCGGTTTAATGTGTCCACAAAAGGTTAAGTGGAATGGACGCGCCAGTCCCAGGAGACATCGGCGGCGACGATGTCGACGACCGGTAACGCGTGGTTTCCATCACTAGTCATTACATAAGGATTCTCTAAAGGCCCGTTTATAGCGACGCAACTAAACTCACCTCAACTCGACGTCGAGTTGAGTTGAGTTGAGTTACGTCGCTTACACACCCTCAACTGGGTCAAGACGTTCAGAACCGATCGGTGACAGCTGTTCACGCTGTGAACGTGTCGACAACTCGACGTCGAGTTGAGTTGAGTTTAGTTTAGTTGTGTCGCTATAAACGGGCCTTAACGCACGCAATTCCGCCGGCACGCCGCCGGCACTTCGGGACTTGCGGAAAAATACAACATTGCTTGCTGCATGCTCTCGCGTTACAGACTTTTTAGCGACGTTTTTGTTGAAAGGTTAACGCTGGCGGTCCGGTGCGCTGAGTTGCAAGACGGAATAGTTACGTTGTGATGGAAACCACGTTTAATATTTGTCTCTGAGCGCAGTAGACAATTATTCGTCGTGTTGCAAGTCTGACCGACCAGCGTTGTCGCTCACACAACCAAGAGTGTTAGACATTTTCCCCTCGGACATATTCCATCCCGGACATTCCTTCCCCCGCCCACAGCCCCCGTACTGCTTGCTGATTATGTCACCACAGGAAACGGGCTAAAATGGCGCCCACTGCGGCGTATAATCTCTGAGATAACCGCCGCTATTCGATCGCGAACTTCAACTTCAACTTAACACTAATACGTTGCAGCAATTAAATTTTTTTTTCGCGCAAGCAGACGAAATATTGCCGAAAATTAACGCGTTAAAAAAATATTTACGTACGCAAGCAGGAACTTCTTTTACTTCCGCTTGTGTAGCTGTAATGTGGCGTATTCCTCCGCCCACTAGCAGCCAGTCTTTCGACGTGTCCGCCATTTTTTGTCCCGTGAAAACTGAGGACATTTTCGTCTGCGCAGTTGATGCGGACTGTTCAGTCTAGAATTATATATTCTATTGTCTATGCCCCGCCAGACAATTTCCCTCCTCTCCTAGAACGTTCCCCCTCGAATGCTAAAGCGAAAATGGCACTAGCCGATACAACTGACTCTAACCATCCCATGGCTCGGAGTCCTGACCCTAACCGACCCACGACGTGCGGTCCTAACCCTAACTCTAACTGATGCCCACGGAACGGGAATTATGTGAAAACACTAACCCATATTCCTGACCCTAAGCGCTATCAATTTTGCATTGTACACGATAACGGTAGATCGCTTTATATTGTAGATTGGCGGATGGTGGTGGTGGAAGGGGAGAAATGTTCTACACCATGTGAAAAGAAAGAGGAAATTGTCCGGGAGGTGAAATGTCCGGGAGGAATATGTCCAGGGGAATGTCCGGTCCCCAACCAAACAATCAACGCCACGACTAGCTACATAACGGTGAAAACGGCATGCTCCTATGTTCACGACGAAGGTAGGTCATGTACCCCTCCGATCAAGTGTCCACCGGTCACCTGCTCCCCTGTCAATTGGCCGCCGATCCTCCGCATATTACAACATATAATAAATTGCCGCAGTACATTAATATACATTGATAGTGTTGTGCGTTGTGTATGCCGGGGCGGGGGGCGATTGACCGGGAGGGGGCAGTTGACTTAGGGGGACCTTGCCCTAGGGGGCCATTGACCTGGGGCAGATGACCGGGGCGCACTTGACAGGGGGCAGGTGACCGGGAGGACACTTGACCGGGGGGCAAATGACCGGACACCGTTCACTGCGTAGTACAAGCGTGTGACATACAGACTGAGACGGACAGACGAACCGACAGACGCGCCCGCTCATAGCTAATGCGCGCTTAGCATAGCTGCTGATACATACGTACGACTGATACAAAAATAAATAAAGTGTTAATAAATACATTAATAATAATTATTAAATGAACAATAATCAAAATATACACCTGTATGTAGTGATATTTTGCCGTTCACGGCGACCAGTAAAATACCCACTTCGATATTTTTTTTATAGTAAATCAGTGACACATAAGCAGTAAGTAAGAAAAATGTAGCGCACTGCATATTTTCACAACTTTTATTTCGCCATAAAGTTACCCGACGAAGTTACCGGGAATCGAGCATTCAGCGTTGCCGGTCCTGCGGCGTGGAACAGTTTGCCGCCAGACATTCGTACTGCATCAACACTCTGTACTTTCAAAAATCTGCTCAAGACTCATCTGTTTTTTCATTCATTTCCATTATCAACCTAATTTCGAGAAGCGTATGCTGTACGGCGCCCTTGTATAGTGACTTTATGGACATGTTACGGCGCCTTATAAGTTGTCGTATTATTATTATTATTTATTATTATTAATGATTGCTGACTGGCAACCATGTGAACTGACGTCATGCGGGTTCCTCCCTCCTCATCTCGCCCCCGGAACAACTGGCTGGATCAGATACGACCTGCAGGCCAGAACCAACGACCCGCCGATCGGTGGAGACCTGCCATCGGCCGAGGTCATTCGGGACTGACGCAGTGGTCCAAGCTGGCTACGTGATAGTGACGACGACGACGACGACGACGATCTTTTCAAACAAACCGTTTTGTCCGTCGTCTTCCAGCTGCTGTGAATAGATTGCCGAAAAACTCTTGCGATTTAGCAGAAGTGGCAGACATTGCTAAATTGTTGGTAAAAGCGTATAGCTGTCTTGTTATATTTACTTACTTACTCTTTACGCCAATATGCGCTGATTCGCCTCTGATAATAATCTGATTTGTTCACGACTATGGCGCTTTATCAATCTATTTACTTGCTTACTTAAATGAACGCTCACAGTCATCGCCCATCGCCGCTGTTGTCAATCGAAAGGCCGGACGTGGGTTCGTATTAAGTAAGTAAGTAAGAGTATTTATGTCCGGCGTCGAAAAGCAAGAGTCAGTCAGTAGGCGCAACACGATTCTAACTGCTTGCCGCATGTTCTTGCGTTACCGACTTTTTTGCGACGTTTTTCTTGAACGCAATATAATGTATAGCAGCTTTACTTCCAACTTCAACCATTTTCGGGATATATTGTAAAAGAGTTTTGCCATGTCGCATGTGCGTAACAGCAGATTGTCAGACAGATAGTTGGTATAGTCCAGCGTTTACACACGTAACACTCGGCTGATAAAACAGTAGCCCAGCCGACAGGCTTCAGTACTAAAATGACATCGGAAACAAGCAGACATTTACAATTCCGTGCAGAGTGGCAATGTGCTTTGTGATTGGCTACGTCTCGAAACGACTTTTACAAAGAACTGGCACGTCAATTTCTTGCAAAAGGTCGTGTTGCCGTCGAATCATGGCCGAATCGCGGTCAAATGCCTTATTCTCATAATTTAGTAGGCCTAATGCGGTTTCCGAGATAATTCGTTGGTTTTGAAGGATTTTCTTTTCGATATTGTAACACTAAATTGGTATCGCTAACACAGTAAGCGTCAATAGACTACCCTTAACATAGTTAAGCGTTTTTAAGCGCCTCACTTTACGTTAGTAAAAGAGGCGCTTATTGAGATAGGGTGTGTCGTGACGTCGTTGGTCGTTGGTCGTTGGTTGGTTGGTTGGTTGGTTGGTCGTTGGTTGTCACGCGCGTGCACTGTGGCCAAACGGTGCATCCTAGGCCTATAGTTACTAAGGAACACTAATAGGAAACCCTACCCCAGGAATTCAATGGTACAACTTTCGTCCCCCTGGAGTGACCCCTAACCGGGGAATGGCCCCCCGTGAGGCGCTTTTTGTCGAATTACTTTGACCTCTTGTTAATATATGTTAACGATATCCACAACGCAATACCCGAAGTGAATATTAAACTTTTTGCTGATGACACAAATATTTTATTCATAGTAGAGATAGTATTAGATTAAGTCGAAAGGCAAACTTGTGCTTAAAACAGATAAATGAGTGGTTTGTTGCTAATAAACTTAGTCTAAGTTTGGATAAAACCTGTTACACTGTAGTTTCTAAGAGCAACGTAAATAGTCGAGTTATGGAACTGATATTAAGAGAGTTAATAGTTGTAGATATTTAGGGGTAATCATAGATTGTGAACTAAAATGGAAAGAGCATATTGAATATATTTATAAAAAAACTCATTAAGTATAATAGTATATTTTATAAGTTACGAAATAAATTACCCAGTTCTTGCTTAAGAAGTATCTATTATGCCTCTGTTCATCCACACATATTGTATGGTATTGAATTATATGCCAATACGTTTTCAACTTAACTTAAGCCATTAAATGTCCTAAATAATAAACTGTTGAAAATTCTTCAAAATTGCCGATCGCAGACACCTGTAGCACATCTGTACTGGGAATATCAAACATTACCTATAAATCAATTATATATCCTACAAATATTAACACTTGTACATACCTTTTTTACCGTAATAATGAGTTACCTGAAATCTATAGAGATTATTTTGTTATTAATAGCACTGTTCATAGCCATTGCGCCAGACAAAAGAGTGATCTGCATATCAGTAGTGTTCAAAAATCAATAGGCCAAAAGAGCATTCAGTATGTTGGTAGTGTCCTATGGAATGAAATTCCCCAGCTGCTAAAAATCATATGTCGAAGTATACTTTTAAACGTAAACTAAAAGCTCATTTGTTGAATGAACAAGCTATATTTTAAATATTATGTACCTTCTATATCATGTTGTACTCCTTTTTCTCGATATTGTTCTGTATACAGTTTTGTCCTGCTGCACTATGTAGTTGCACGTATTTTCTTTTTTTTCTTGTTATGCGTTTATATGAGTTGTAATAACATTTGTATAACCATGGGTGGCCAGCTTCGATACCTTAGGCCTCTCTGGCAACCTGCCATTTGGTGTTGTACTGTTGTGTGTATATTTTCTGTTATTGGCAAATAAACTTTGAGTTGATTTGAGTTAAGCGTTACGTATAGGTTAGATCCCTGGAGAACCCTGACCAATACTAACATCCCGGCCTAATCTCCAGTGCGCACGAGTCGGGGCGTGCGACGAAGCTAACAAATCTCCGTAGTGTAGATAAGGCGGGGACTTTATATTATCTATATTTATTTAAAGTAAATATTAAGGATTTTAAGTGAAACATGCCTAAACAACGCATTGAGTCAACTGAAAAATGCGCTACATGTTCGATAGCTCACTCACTCACTCACTGCTGCGCTTGACCAGCTGAGGGTCGTAGCGTCCTCCACATCGAACGATCCTGGCCCGCGATCCAGGCAGCACCAACAGATAGGCC
>Ga0209149_1002114_pt1 | contig 10854 bp, 9 predicted proteins | sample WorMetTyACAVOLI2_FD_187423 | JGI IMG/M metagenome (GOLD analysis project Ga0209149, IMG submission 187423) | Marine gutless worms symbiont microbial communities from Max Planck institute for Marine Microbiology, Germany - Olavius algarvensis... ...
GCCAGTGGTGCGTGGCCGACTGTGTCATATACTCAGCTTCGTCGTCGGTAAATGTTTTTGGCACTTCGCACGTCCAGCAATCTTCGATAGCCAGCTATTAGACCAGAATCGCGATTTCTGCCTATACCCCACCTGCATTCGACGCCCCCTTTAGGGGGGTTCCCGTCGGAATATCGCCACCCCGTTTAGTATGAAAAAAACTGGAATGGTGTGGCTACCCGATGGTGAAAATATTTCGAAGATATGTTTATTCGTTTTGACATGATCCACAAACGTGACAGATGGACGGACGGACGGACAGACGGACACCGCATGACAGCTATAGCCGCGCTTATGCATAGCATCACGCGGCAAAAAATGTGGAATTTATAGGTTAGAGTTAGGGGACTGCAGTGATGGTCAAATGTCTGAATGTTGCGTATTGGACGCCGCTGCAACGGCAGTATGCGCATCGCATATGTGCAGTATTAAAAATTTACAGAGAGTTGTAAAATTCCCCTTACCTCCACTTGCCATATCTGAGATGTGATGTTGGTCTGGAGGAAGGGGAATATAGAGAAAACTGTCTCTGTCTGTCTTGCAGTATTGTGTACTGTTATAATGGTGCACAAAGATACAAACAGTTCTTACAGGTTGGTCGACTGTATCTTTGATCTTGTTTGGTTTAGCTTTCTTATCTTCCGAGCACCTCTGTGTCTTCAGTCTTCATGGTACACTGTCTCAAAAAAAACTGGTGCATTTTTGTTTTTGTCAGAACTTAGTCAAATTTCCACCAACTTTAATAAATTTTGGTAGACAGATGGCAAAATGGCTAAAATTTTATGGTGTATAAATATTTTCTGTTTAACCTGACCCACGTCGGTGGCCTTACCTTGTGAAAAGGAGATGTTCTCAATTGTTACATAACTTTGAAATGTATCATTTGCAACAAAGTATCTGACGACTGAATTTGATACAGTAAACTGAATATGGTTTATTTAGCAGAGTTATTAGTTGTCATGACAGATGGGCTCAAAATTGTCAGAATTCGTGCTCGAAATGTACACCACACACGGACACAAGTGCTTAGATGACGACGTGTTTCTCCCATCTCTCTCTCACTCCAGGAAAGCGACGGTGTCGCGTGATGATGCGCCAAGGTGACGTCCAGTTGAAACATAAAAAGTCGTCTCTGGACAACCTGCGCATGTCTGGCAGTGGTCTCTGAGCAAGAAAGTTGACGCAACAGTATGCCCTGTTCACTTTGACACCAAATCTGAGCAATCTGATTGTAACAAATCGAGTGTTAGGTAAAAATTTAGAACATCTGCTTTTAACAAGGTAGTGTAGTGACATGGGTCCGGCTAGGTGGAAAATGTATATATAGTATACAATTTCCGCCATTTTGCCATGTACCTACCAAAACTTATTAAAATTCATGGAAATTCAACAAAGTTCTGACAGAAACAGAAATGCACGGTTTTTTAGACACTGTATATATATATATATTTAAATTTTTTTTGCTTGCATCCTTCTCTTTACGTTTTAGTGAGCTGAGCCTGGTGGGATTGGCCCTTGACATTCGTTGACTGACCATCATCCTTCAGTGCTGTGACACTGTCAGTTGGTCATCTGACCTGTAAAATCGTCTCCGAAATGACCTATAATGAGTTGAGTGGGACGTTAAACACTACTGTACCATACCATACCAGAGAATTGTAATAACGTTGTTTTACCGCTGAAAGTTACACATTAAGAGCTTATTTGTTTGTCGATATATTTGTTCCTGAACATCATAATCCATTACAAATGTCGATAGAGCCATGACATTGTATAGATAAAGTGGCGTTTATTAATAGACGTTGCTGACTGCTGCTGTATGTTGCATCTCACTGCATGCATCACGTTCCATTTTAACAAAGTTGGTGTAAAAGAAATGGTCGGACAGGGGGCCAGGGAGATGCTCCCTTGTCGTAGGACCGACTGATAACGCTGAGTACATGAAGTTACAGAAATGAGTTTAGGACAAGCTTATGATGTTTTGGCTGCTAAATGACGCTGGTTGTTAATCTGGCTGTAGGACAGTGTGTACAGTATCTGTATGAAGACATACGATGATGGAGCTGATGGTTCACATCTGTGTCTGCAGCATGCCGACCTCCTTGCCGACAAGTATTAGTATATGCTACTTATTGTTGTCACTCTTATCTTCCACTTACAGTCAGTTCTAACTGCTGTGCAACAACTAATTTTGCTCAGTTCCTTTGCTGTTGTATTATTGCTGGGGCAGTGGGGCTGTTTATTACCTCTGCAAAGGAGGTTATTTTTTTGCTCCAGTTTGTTTGTTTGTAAGTGGGATTACACACATTATTTATGGATGGATTTTGACACAGTTTGTGGACTGTGTAGGCCTTGGCACAAATGAGCTGCAGTGAGATTTTGGGATGATCTGGATCCACAACTTTTCATTTTCATTTGCTATGCAGTACTGAAGCTTTGTCCACATTATGCTGTGCTATTTATAGTTTCCTGGATTTCAGATGCTGGACTGCAACATAATTACTGGTTGTATGGATTATTACATGTGACCTACCCCGAGGGATGCATTATACCCCATGCATCCGTCTGCCTCCTGTGCCCACCATTAACTCGAAAATGGAAAGACCATACAACATTCAAACTTAGAGGAGAGGAGAGGTAATCCAGAGCAATTTTGAGGTCAAACATCAAGGTCACTTGGGCGGAAATCGAAGGGCTGCATATCGTGTCGGTGACACTTGTTTGAATTGTGAAGTTAATAGATTGTGCGAGACCAGGGGCGGATCCAGGATTTTGATTTGGGAGAGGCACTGGTAGGGAGTTTGGGGAACAGAAGTCCCCCAGCAGGATCCAGGGCAGAGCCCCAGTGGGGATCTGGGGGAAATCCCCCAGAAACCCGAAGAATTTGAGGCTGAAAAAACCGCTTACAGAGAGAAAAAACAAGTCCATACAGACTGACATTGTAGGCCTATGACAATATCATAATTATCATCATCTCATCCACTTATCGTTTTATCTTTCAAGCCATTTTTGTCTTAAACTACAAAATGCAGTCTGCATGCTCCAGAGCCAGCGAAATGGTCCACAATGACAGCCAGTTCTGGAATGTAGTCGCGATGGACTATCGCTGTGCAATCTACGTTATTTCGACACACAGGCCATTGCATTAGGTGGCAAAATAATATAGGCCTAATAAAGTGAGTATCTTGAAAGGAATGTTACCATAATGTCTGTAAGCTTGTAAAACAGTACATGACGATGTACACCGTTTCCATAAACTGGACCGCTACTATTAATATGACATAACTTCACCAATTCACAAAGTTTGCTCATTATTTTTGGCATAGAGAGACCTTATTCCTCTTCTCAATTCATAAGTTAATTTTTTTTTTTAATTGGCTTAGAACCAGCTGCGTGATTTCCATAGCAACAGTAGCGACTTGACGACCTGCGTCTAAAAAAAAACCGGACCCTACGATATTTTGACACACCACTCATCAAAAGGTTCTTTAATTTAAATAAAATTTCAGAAATAACGTGCTCAATATTCTTAATTAAACCACAACGTTAGAAAACAGTTGTGTTTGCAGCAAAGTACCAGCTGAAGCGAGTTACCGTAGCAATTCTTAACTGTGCATCATTCCACAGTTTATGCTGCCTTATGAACAGAAAAGGTAAATCTTTTAAACAGACTTGTAGTACTCAAGTCCGGACTTGAACTTAAGTCCGGACTTAAGTCCACTTTTGCTGGACTTGGAGTTGGACTTGGCGGTTTTTTCAGCAAGTCCTCTGACAAGTCCACGTCGTATAAAGTTATAAACCGACAATAATGATCAATGTACCATTTCTAAAATACGAGAAAGCTACGTCTTTAAGTGCGTAGCAAATTAGCGATGTGCAAATATAGACGGCTGTTGATTTTACTTACTTAGACTCTGACATGTAACGAAAATAAAGCAGTTAAATATTCATGGATTTCTTTGTTTACTGTATTAGGTTAATGTGCGACCGACTCGGACTTGGACTTGCACTTGCACTTGCACTTGGACTTGAAGACAGAGGAGTTGGACTTGGACTTGGCTTCGCTGGACTTGTTACAAGTCTGATTTTAAACAACAGTGTGTCTATCAGAATAATAAAATGTTTTGCGGTATCAAAAGTTACTACACGTGTTCGAGTGCTGTCTTTCGGCATTGACACAGCCCCACAATTGTTTTGCCACTCGTTTATTGCCCTGTCGATGATACGTTGTTCGAAGTCAGCCCAGAAATCCGCTGTTCAGATGTGTCAAGTCACTACTGTTGTTATGGAAAGCATACAGCTGGTTCTAAGCCAATTTAAAAACTTTTTATTATAGTCAATGGAGAATTGAATAAGGCATCTCTAAGCCAAAAATGATTAGTGAACGTTGTGAATTTGTGTGATATTAATTGTAGCGGTCTGGTTTCTTGAGAAACACTGTAGTATTAGGTTTGTAAAAAAATTGCTTGGGGCTTTGGGGGGGCATGTGCGAGTTACCGTACCCTTAGGTGCCCCTCCCTTGGATCTGCCCTTGTTTGAGACTGGTTCTAAGCCAATTTTCAGCTATGATGATACTCAAATTGCATATGGAAAGGCCTCACCCATTATGTTTAGCAACTGTTAGAATTACTTCTGGTTATATGTTAGTTTGCAGTGGTGTAATTGTTGCGTGATGACAGAGTTGTGGGCCCATTCCTGGCATACAGTGCCGAACACTGCTTCGTCATTATTGACCAGCTGGGCGCTGTATGTGGTTATATCGTGGCTGCACCTAATGCACAGTCGTTCTGTGATAAAGTGACAAACAAGTGGGTTCCTTACCTCCAGCAGAAGTATCCACTGCCAGAGGCATCAGCTGATCAGTCAGCAGTCGTGGTATTATAATCACCATTATGTCCACACTGATACTAATTGTAGGCTGAAAGCCTATAATGTAATTACTTTTGGGGCCGAAAAATCAATCTTTCCGGAACAAGTCTGGCAAAGTGCAGCCGATCCGGTATACATAGACATGTCAAGGGATGACAGCGTTCAGGGAATTTTGGGCGCGATCGGCCCATTCTGGGGAAAATGGGGGCTGGGACGAGTCCCGCGGAGCTGGAGTTTTTTTGTACGGTAATCCAGAGGACCTTTCGACAACTTCGCAACGGCCGATTTTCACCAAAGCTGGTCAAGAAACGTAGTTCGGTGTCCCGTCGAACTGCAGAGAGATACTGTTTACTCCACGTTGTAGTCCAAGGGCCAGGGAGTTACTGAAGCCTGTTCAACTTTTCTCTATGACGTATGGTTGCGGAGATACGGGGCGTCAAATTTTCCCAATTTTCGGATTTTGGCCTATTTTCCCTATACAAAACCCCTAAAACGTACCTTCGGGTGACCAGCCTACAGCCCAGGGGTTACATCGCAGAATGATTCCGATTTTTCCATGTGTTAGTCGAAGGTCCAAATGGGTGCCTTCCATGACCGGAGATTTCCTGCGACTTCTGGTAGGGGAGCTGGGGACCCCCAAACTTGCCCAAATTTTTGCCTATGGCAAATGGCTATATCCATACATAATGCTACTACACGGGGTGGCAGATCTGGACCAATGATGTCTGAAAAAGCGCAATTCTGAGAACGAATGTACTTTCCCACCAAATATCTTCGCACCTACCTCCAATATTGGCCCGAAACCCCATTTTGGGGGACCTTTCAATGCGAAACCTATCATACAGAGAGCCCTTCGTCAGTCGCACGTTAATGGAGCTACGACGCTGAAACTTTATGGTTAGGGGGCGTCTGGGAGATGCAGGGCCCCTTAATGTAAATTTGGGACCCCCCTATTGTCTAGGAAACTACTGGAGCTAGAAAGTTGAAATTAAAAACACAATTACATGTGGTAACGTACTTGCTTCGGGTACAAAATTGTTTCTGCTAGGTGGCGTCCAGGGGGTGCAGGCACCGTAATGTTAATTTGGGACCCCCTGATATCTTGGAAACTACTACAGCTAGAAAGTTGAATTTGAAAATACTATTCTTTTGGGTACAAAAATTATTATATTATACGACAGAACACGAGGACGGCCGCCATATTGATTTTTGACAAATGTCTATCTCCGAGGCAGACTACGGCTAACAGCTGCAAGACGGCTTTCAGTCTACATGTTGTTGAGAGCACTAGCGATGACTACAACTTCTAGTTACATATTGGATCTGTTAGTTAATACACACTATGTGCAGACAAAAAGAGCTGTAATGACCTTTGTGGTTACTCAAAGTCCTTGGCGATGGCACAATTGAATAGGCCACACGTCATTTTGTATTTCAAGATTTGAAAGGCACGCCATAGTATGACAACTGTAAAGCACAGTGTTGTCTAGTGCAAATGTGTCTTAGGTTTTAATTGAATGAATCTATGACATTGACTGCTATTGCAAATGATACCTGGCTTGTTATTGTTTGGCTTGCGTATGTTACAACATTTGTTACACTGTTGCGACATTCTAGTGCTTGAAATGTTGTTGCAGGACATTATTTCCAGTTTCCATTCTCTGTCAAAGGCCATCCTTATGCCTGCTGATCATTGCCAGTCGGTTCTGCGGATGGATATACTGAGCCAGTGGAAGGATAATACTGTTGGTGATTTAAGCATTGCTAAGCGTGCTCTTGCCTGTGCTGTGCCACCACTAAAGTTGTGTGGTTCACACAGTGTCTGTACAACTGTCAATACTGCCAGTGTTTCTACACTGGAGACATATCGGACACTGGGTTTCACCAAGTTAAACCTTGACAGCCCATCTGTGTCAAATGGTTTGGTAACACTAGGGCGTCCAATATAGTTGCCACATAGACAACAAACAGTAGCAATGACATACAATTGTATCAGTTGTGGTAGTTCGTCTGCAAGTTTTTCTGTGATCTTCTGTGAATGGAAATGTGTTTGGTAGTGCCTTATCAAGCTGTGTTATTGCATGTTTGCAAATTTGCAGTTTTGTTGATGTACCTTTAAAGATTTGTCAGTAATGATTTGTAAAACTTACTGTTGTGCATGCCAGCTTAAACATAGAATTATGATTGTGAAATGTGTTATTAGTGCTAATGATTATTATTAACTGCAGTGCATGAATGTTAATGCAGATTGTTTCTAAAAATGTAAGTTATTTATTGTCTAAGTCAGTTGTATATACAAAGTGGACCAGAATAAGTGATACGAATACATTTGGCATATAACTATACCGGGTGGCTCATAAAAAAACGTCCCCAATTTTCTGCCTTAGAAAGTGTAGTCAGCCTAGGCAGAATTGCTTTGGCAATTTGATAGAACATTGTCTGATGGTAAGCGTCTGCACTTTACTTATTTGTCACTCCAATGACATCACTCAAGACGCCACTGAGAAATACTGGATGAAGTAGGCACACTCATAAAATCAGACATTTTCACCAGAACTGCTGTGCCGTTCGAGATCCCAATTCTCGAGAAAGCTGATGGTAAGCGTCAGAGTTTCTTGGAATTGAAAAACTGATATCTTTTTCATTGACCACAGAAAACAAAAGTTGACCAGAACTGTTGAAGACTTCCTTACTGCCTGAATGTTGTCGACTTTATCCGGGCAACGACTTTGTCTTGCAAGACAGTGCTCCATCACACCATGCAAAAGTGATGCAACGGTATCTACTATAGAACACTCCATAGTTCTATATAGCTGCTGATGAATGGGCATCAGATGCAACTCCAGTGATTACTGCATTTTGGATATCCTGCATGATTTGATTTACGAAGGCTGATGATATCTGTTTGCAAATAGGCTTGCCAACTCTGGATTTGGGCATTCCGGGATTCCTGCCATCTCTTCCTCTCCCCTCCCCTCCCTTGCTCCCCTCCCTACTTTTCCCCCTCTCCTCCCTCCTTCCTCAAGTGATTACTGCATTTTGGATATCCTGCATGATTTGATTTACGAAGGCTGATGATATCTGTTTGCAAATAGGCTTGCCAACTCTGGATTTGGGCATTCCAGGATTGCTGCCATCTCTTCCTCTCCCCTCCCCCTCCCTTGCTCCCCTCCCTACTTTTCCCCCTCCCCTCCCTCCTTCCTCAAGTGATTACTGCAGTGATTACTGCATTTAGGATATCCTGCATGATTTGATTTACGAAGGCTGACGACTTCTGTTTACAAATAGGCTTGCCAACTCTGGATTTGGGCATTCCGGGACTCCCTCCCATCTCTTCCTCTCCCCTTCCCTCCCTTGCTCCCCTCCCTACTTTCCCCCCTCCTCTCCCTCCTTCCCTTTCCCTTGGGGCCCCATTCTTAAACCACCCAGGGGATGTGGGGGAGCGCTGTAAGCTCCTGCAGTGGGGTCTGGGGCGAAGCTCCAGCCGACAAACGATTTGGTGCATATCTGAGCCGAAAGGAGCAGCTCTGGTGGCAACAGCTTTTGTGCATTTTATAAGAATAAATTAAATTACAAACACAAGCTTAGCAGTCGCTATAGTGTAAGTCTGAGGGCGATACAAAATACTACACTCATTAGTGAACAGCCATATATCCATGCCCGGTGGTCAATTTTCACATTTCCGGGACAAAATGAGCCTCGCCCGGGACACGGGACACCGTGGGTTAATTCCGGGACGATCCCGGCCATTCCGGGATGGTTGGCAAGCTTATTTGAAAATCTACAGGATCTCAAAAAGGCAATCAAAAAAGTGGAAGGAGGTCATCATCGAGACAGTTCGAAAGTCAATTGCACAATAGAAAACAAAACAACTGAATGCGGTTAAAAAGCAGAATGGAGGCACGATTCAACACGTTTTCCGCTAATTGCTGTAACTGGATATCGATCTCATGCAGTGAGATGTTTTGAACTTATTGGTTATTTTGTACGTTTTGGAGACGTACACCCAATACTCTTGTGTATTATACCGTTAAAAGCATATAACGCCATAATTTTTCATACTGTGCAGCTATGATTGCTCGTTAAAAAGTCATTTCTTTTTGTTCGAATTTTGTTATTGAGCATCATTGCAAAGTTTGGGACGTTTTTTATGAGCCATGCGGTAAATAACCTGTGCCAATTTTGGTAAATTATTAGGCAGTCAAAGCACACAATTATGTGCACTCCTATTTAATTCAAAAAATTATTTTTTATTAGGCTGTCCAGTACTAACAAGTTTGTGTTCTTTAAAGTTGATTTAATTATTAATTTTAGTATCTTTACCGGCGGTAAAGGGCTACGCCCATTGCTGGGTACATACCGAAGATACCGAAGAACAACAGCAACACCATTGTAATGATATAATTTTACATATTTATCTTTTAGAAAATAGCTTTTTAATGGCCTGTTTGTGTGCATGCTTGAACAAGATGTTAATATGCCTAATATAACCATATTATAAGCATAAAATATACATGGTGCTCCTTTAAGGTGCATAAAGTCTGTAGCACATCATTTGCTGTAAACTCTTGGTTGCACACCTAGTGATTTTGTCACAGCATTCAACTGAAATCGGCAGAAAACTGCATTGGTGTCAGTTATTTTGGCCCACCCAGGAGACATGTGATACAGTAGAGTGTTAGACATTCTTCCTTTTTCTGTTTCCCAAGCACTATGTATTTAAGTCATCCGTCTGCTTGATAATTTGTGTTGAACTGTGTGTGTAACTAACTAGTGTGATGATGGTTCAAATCAAATCAAATGTATTTGTTTATATGGTTGTGTAAATTGTATTAATTTAAACCGTTGTTGTTAAAATGTGATAATTCACACTCACAGCTGTGCCAACTGGTCTGTTATTGATATGTCTTGTGCATACATTGTTGTGGATGCTGCAGAAATTTCATATTGATGTTCACTAATATTTATTGGATGAAATGCTGTAAATCTTTTGGGAAAAAAATTCAGTAAATTGTAATTTAAAAGAATGATAATTCGTTTTCTCTGTGTAGAAAGTATTAAAAAGCTAAATTTATTTACAGACTTCCATATTAGGGTTTCCATTCCATGTTCCCTAACCTGAAAACCGGACCATTTTTCAGCCCCAAAAAGCAAAAACCAAGATTTGAGGGGTTCTTAAACTCTTTTGAGCTAAAAACATTATATGGCTGAGTATATTCATTAGTGTTTCACAAATTGTTAGACTACAGCAATAAAATAGAGTAAATATTGATCACATAATTGTTTTCAGTTAAAGTCAATCAAATTTCCCCAACCCATGTTTTTTGTTGGGTTTACTTACCACTGCTACAGTGAACAAGAGGTCAAAGTAATTTGACAAAAAGCGCCTCACGGGGGGGCCCATTCCCCGGTTAGGGGTCACCCCAGGGGGTCGAAAGTTGTACCATTGAATTCCTGGGGTAGGGTTTCCTATTAGTGTTCCATAGTAACTATAGGCCTAGGATGCACCGTTTGGCCACAGTGCACGCGCGTGACAACCAACGATCAACCAACCAACGACGTCACGACACAGCCTATCTCAATAAGCGCCTCTTTTACTAACGTAAAGTGGGGCTCTTAAAAATACTACAAATTACTTCATACTAGTCAGTTTTGCACTCTGCAGTTGAAGATTTAGATGTGTCTGCATGTAAAGCACAGTTTAGCCAACAGGCACAGCTCAACTCCAGCCGAAATGCAGGACCGGAAGTGCTTTAGCATGCACCCACCACAGATATAGGGGCCGTAAGCGGAAATGGAATTATTAAAATAAATCTGCTTTTACACGCATTTCCGGTGGTAACAGCAGAAGAGAGAAATGTAATTTCTATCGCTTTCCGCCACAGAAGCGTGCACGATGGGCACAATTGTCGAGGTACTACAGGTCAATGGTCTTGATGGCACGTG
>Ga0209149_1002115_pt1 | contig 10854 bp, 7 predicted proteins | sample WorMetTyACAVOLI2_FD_187423 | JGI IMG/M metagenome (GOLD analysis project Ga0209149, IMG submission 187423) | Marine gutless worms symbiont microbial communities from Max Planck institute for Marine Microbiology, Germany - Olavius algarvensis... ...
CCAGTTTTAGGGAACTAGGCCTATAAAAGGAGTGATTTTAGTAGTACTTATATCAAAAAAAGTCAAGTAGTATTTTATCTTATCATGCTGATATAATGAGAATTTTTACGTTTATGCGTCCACTCTTTAGTCATTTTAGTCATTTTACAACTTTAGTCATTCTTGTTAAAACTTTAGTCATTTTACAAATTTAGTCTTTTAATCAGGGAATAAACCATGAAAGCACGCTTAATATTATCGGACGAAACCATCTTCGAAGGACTATCTTTAGGCGCCATGGGCACCAGCATTGGTGAGGTGGTGTTCAACACCGCCATGATGGGCTACCAGGAGATTTTGACGGATCCGTCTTATCATTTCCAGCTGGTGACCATGACTTATCCCCAGATCGGCAACTACGGGGTCAACCCGAAAGATTTCGAATCCCGGCGCATCTACGCGGCCGGTTTTATCGTGCGGGAGTACAGCCCGGTGGTCAGCCACTGGCAGGCGACCAAATCGCTGGATGAGTATCTCAAGTATTACGATGTGGTCGGCATCAGCGACATCGACACCCGGCAGCTCACCCGTCATCTGCGCGACCAGGGCGCCCAGATGGGGATGATAACCACCTCGGAAGAACCGCTGGAGGTGCTGCTGGAAAGGATCCGTAGCGGCAAGCAGCTGGTCGGCCGCGATATTGCCAGCGAAGTCACCACTGCCGAAAACTACGAATGGCCCCTGGACGAGGAAAGCAAAATCGATCAACCCCTTGACTACAAGGTTGCCGTCTACGATTTCGGCGTCAAGTTCTCGATTCTTAGAGCCTTGTACGAGCACGGTTGTGAACTGCGGGTGTTTCCGGCCGCCACCTCGGCCGAAGAGGTCATGGCCTGGAATCCGGATGGCATTTTTCTCTCCAACGGCCCCGGGGATCCGGAGCCGGTGGAGTATGCCGTCAACACAGTCAAAAGTCTGCTGGGGAAAAAACCCATATTCGGGATCTGCCTGGGACATCAGATTCTGGGCTTGGCCCTGGGCGCCCAAACGACCAAGCTGAAATTCGGCCACCACGGTGCCAATCACCCGGTCAAGCATCTGCCCAGCGGCGCCGTGGAGATCACGTCCCAAAACCATGGCTTTATTGTCGATGCCGACAGCCTGCCCCCAAACGATGTCGAGGTCACCCACGTCAACTTGAACGACGATACCCTCGAAGGCTTCCGGCACAAAAACCTGCCGGCCTATTCCGTGCAATACCATCCGGAGTCCGCCCCCGGGCCCCGGGACAGCCGGTATCTCTTTGAAAACTTTATCAAGGAAATGAAAGACTTCAATGCCTAGACGAAAAGACATTAAAAGAATTCTGGTAATCGGCTCCGGTCCGATAGTTATCGGCCAGGCCTGTGAGTTTGACTATTCCGGCACCCAGGCCTGCAAAGCGCTGAAGGAAGAGGGATTTATCGTCATCCTGATCAACAGCAACCCGGCGACCATCATGACGGACCCCGAGTTTTCCGACCGGACCTACATCGAGCCCTTGCATGCCGAGGCGGTGAGCCGCATCATTGAAGCCGAGCGCCCGGATGCCCTGCTGCCCACCCTGGGCGGCCAAACCAGTCTAAATCTGGCGGTGGAACTGGCGGAAAACGGCACCCTTGAGGAATACGGCGTGGAATTGATCGGTGCCGGCCTGGAAACGATCAAACTGGCGGAAGATCGTGAACTTTTTCGCAACGCCATGCGGGAAATCGACTTGAATGTCCCGAACGGCGGCTGCGCCCGCACCGTCGAGGAAGCCGAGGAACTGGCCCGGGATATCGGTTTTCCCCTGATCATTCGACCGGCGTTTACCCTGGGCGGGATCGGCGGCAGCGTGGTCTACAACAAGGAAGAATTCAGCAAAGCCGCCCAGTGGGGTCTGAGCGCCAGCCCGGCCAGCGAGATATTGATCGAACAGTCGGTGCTGGGCTGGAAAGAATACGAACTCGAGGTGATGCGCGACGGGGCCGATAATTTTGTAATTGTCTGCTCCATTGAAAATTTTGATGCAATGGGGATTCACACCGGCGACAGCATCACCGTGGCGCCGGCCCAGACCTTGACCGATGTAGAGTACCAGAATATGCGGGATGCCGCCAAAAAGATCGTCGCCAAAATCGGGGTCGAAACCGGCGGCGCCAACATTCAGTTCGGGCTGAATCCGCAAACCGGCGAAATGGTGGTAATCGAGATGAATCCGCGGGTATCCCGCAGCTCGGCCCTGGCCTCCAAGGCCACCGGGTTTCCCATCGCCAAAATTGCCGCCAAGCTGGCCGTTGGTTATCGCCTGCATGAAATTCCCAACGACATTACCCGCAAGACGCCGGCCTCTTTCGAGCCGGCCATCGACTATGTGGTGGTGAAGATTCCGCGCTGGGATTTTGAAAAGTTTCCGGACGAAGACCGGCGCCTGACTTCCCAGATGAAATCCATCGGTGAAGCCATGGGCATCGGGCGCACCTTCAAGGAGGCCCTGAACAAAACCCTGCGCTCGCTGGAAAACGGCTGGTCGGGATTTCACGCCAACAATGGGAACGGGGACGGATACGCCCGGATGTCAACAGAAGCCCTGCTGGACGATATGCGCTACGGCACGCCGGACCGCATTTTAAAAATCTGGCAGGCGCTGAAAAACGGGATATCAAGAGATGAAATTTCGCAGGTTTCCGGTGTCGACATCTGGTTTCTGGAAAATTTATTGCAGCTTACCGAATTTGAAAGCGAAATCAAGGCCGACTACAAAAGCCGCAACACGATTACCCCGGAAAAACTGCTGCGGGCCAAACGCATGGGGTTTTCCGACAAGCACCTGGCCCTGCTGACCGGCCGCAGCGAAGCGGAAATCCGCAGCTTCCGCAAATCCAGCGGCGTGCAGCCCTCCTATAAAATCGTCGATACCTGCGCCGCCGAATTCGAATCCTTTACCCCGTATTATTATTCCACCTATGACCAGGATAACGAATCCGTGGCCACGGAGAAAAAGAAAGTGATCATCCTGGGGGGCGGTCCCAACCGCATCGGCCAGGGCATCGAATTTGACTATTGCTGTGTGCACGGCATTTTGGCCCTTAAGTCCCTGGACATCGAAGCCATCATGATCAACTGCAACCCCGAGACGGTCAGCACGGACTACGATGTGGCGGACAAGCTGTATTTCGAACCCTTGACCTACGAAGATGTCTTAAACGTCGCGGAGTTGGAAAAGCCCGACGGCATCATTATTCAGTTCGGGGGCCAAACCCCGCTGAAACTGGCCCTGGCCCTTGAAAAAGCCGGGGTTCCCGTCTGGGGCACCGCGCCGGATTCCATCGACCTGGCCGAAGACCGTGACCGTTTCGGTGCCCTGCTGGATTCCCTCGACATTCCCCATCCCCAGTACGGCACGGCGACATCCATCGAGGAAGCCCTGGAAGTGGGCAAGCGCATCGGGTTTCCGCTGGTGGTCCGGCCCTCTTACGTTCTCGGCGGCCGGGCCATGGAGATCGTCTATGACATCGAAACCCTCCAACATTACATGCAGCACGCCGTATCGGCTTCCGAGGAACACCCGGTGCTGCTGGACCGCTTTTTGGAGGATGCCTATGAATTTGACGTGGATGCGATTTCCGACGGGCAGGATGTAAAAATTTGCGGGATTATGCAGCATATCGAAGAAGCGGGCGTCCATTCGGGCGACAGCATGGCCGTTCTGCCGCCTTTTTTGTTGAGCCGCGATCAGCATGAAGACATCAAGGAATACACCGGCCTGCTCGCCAGGGCCCTGAAAGTCAAAGGCCTGCTCAACATTCAATTTGCCATCATGTTTGATACGCTGTACGTAATCGAGGTCAACCCGCGTGCCTCGCGCACCGTGCCGTTTGTCAGCAAAACTACGGGAATTCCGATTGCCAAGTTGGCCGTCGAAGTCATGGCCGGTAAAAGAATCAATCAAATCGGCTACAACTTCGAGAAGCAGCTGCCGTACGTGGCCGTCAAGGAATCCGTCTTCCCCTTCGAACGGTTTGACAAAACGGATATTTTCCTGCGCCCGGAAATGCGGTCCACCGGCGAGGTGATGGGCATTGCGCCCAAATTCGGCGAAGCGGTGTTTAAGGCCTTTCAATCCGCCGGCATAAAAATCCCGCGCACAGGCACCGTGTTTATCAGCGTCAATGACAACGACAAGGCCCGGGCCCTGCCCATCGCGGAAGGCTTGAAAAAATTCGGCTACGACCTGGTGGCCACCCAGGGCACCGCGGAATATATCGCTGCCCGCGGAATCGAAGTCAAAACCGTTCTCAAAATCAGGGAAGGCCGGCCCAATATCGTCGATGACATCAAAAACGGTCAAATCGATTTGATTATCAACACACCCTTGGGACAGCGCTCACGGGCCGATGAATACACCATCGGTTGGACGGCCATTATCAACAAGGTTCCTTTTATCACCACCCTGTCGGCGGCCGAGGCCATCGTGCGCGGCCTCAAAGCCAAGAACAACAAGCCGATCCGTTATAAATGTTTGCAGGATTATTATATGACTTAGATACTGGATGCTGGATGCTGGATGCTGGATGCTTGATGCTCGATACTGGATGCTCGATACTGGATGCTCGATACTGGATGCTGGATACTGGATGCTCGATGCTGGATGCTGGATGCTGGATGCTGGATACTGGATACTGGATGCTCGATGCTCGATGCTGGATACTGGATGCTCGATGGTGGATGGTGGATGCTGGATTCTGGATGCTGGATGCTGGATACTGGATACTGGATGCTGGATACTGGATACTGGATGCTGGATACTGGATGCTCGATGCTGGATACTGGATGCTCGATGGTGGATGGTGAATGCTGGATGGTGGATGCTGGATGCTGGATGCTGGATGCTCGATACTGGATGCTGGATGCTCGATGCTGGATACTGGATGCTGGATACTGGATGCTCGATGGTGGATGCTGGATACTGGATGCTCGATGGTGGATGGTGGATGCTGGATGCTGGATGCTGGATGCGGGGTGATTCGATTGCGGCCTCCGATATCCTGATTCCAATAACCATCAACCGATAACAAATAACTGTAGTTTGTAGGTTGGGTAGAGGAACGAAACCCAACAAATCCTTGCGGGATCTCAACCCAACCTACAAATCAAGCCCAAATTTGGCTTAACTGAGACTGCCTTACTATGGTAGATAGGCCCATAAATGCCTTATCTCTCCAGCTGATCCAAAATTCAATCTTCGCCATTTGATTTTCATTCAGCGCGTCCTATATTAAAAGAGGTTTCAATCGTTATCGATTCGATGGAATCTTCAATAATCAATATTCAGTTCCGGCTTGCCCGGATTGGGAGCATAAATGGAGCAGCTGAAAAAAAATAGAAACTTCTCAGGTCCCGCAGGTCCGTTGGTTCTGGCCATTCTGGACGGGGTCGGCATCGGCAAATATGAAGAAGGGGATATCGTGCGCCGGGCCAACACACCGACCCTGGATTGGCTGGCCGATAACAGCCTGACATCCCGCCTCAAAGCCCACGGCATCGCGGTCGGCATGCCGTCCGACGCCGACATGGGCAACAGCGAGATCGGCCACAATGCCATCGGCTGCGGCCGGGTATTTGCCCAGGGGGCCAGCCTGGTCAACAATGCCATCGAAACCGGCATGCTCTTTGACGGCCCGGTGTGGCGGGAATTGGTCGATAACGTCAAGACCCACGCCTCCAAGCTGCATTTTATCGGTCTTTTCTCAAACGGCAATGTCCACAGCCACATCGATCACCTGGAGGCAATGCTGGCCGAAGCCAAAAAGCAGGGGATCACTAAAGCCTGTGTTCACATCCTATTGGATGGCCGGGACGTGCCGCCGACCTCGGCCCTGGAATATGTCAACCGCCTGGAAAATTTTTTGGCCGCCCTAAATGAAGGCAGCGACATTGATTTTGCCATCGCGTCGGGCGGCGGTCGCATGCAAATTACCATGGACCGCTACCAGGCCAATTGGGGCATGGTGGAACGGGGCTGGAAAACCCATGTATTGGGGCAGGGCCGCACCTTTGAGAGCGCCAACGATGCCATCGGGACCCTGCGCGGGGAAAATCCCAAGGTTATCGATCAGGACCTGCCGCCCTTTGTCATATCCCGCAACGGCGATCCCTTGGGACCCATTACTGAAAATGACAGCGTCATTTTGTTCAATTTCCGGGGGGACCGGGCCATCGAAATGAGCATGGCATTTGAAGACGATGAATTCGAAAAGTTTGATCGCGGACCCAAACTGAACGTGCTATATGCCGGCATGATGCAGTACGACGGCGATGCCCTCATTCCCAAGAAATATTTAGTCGATCCGCCGGGCATCGATCGCACCATGGGCGAGTACCTCGTCAACTCCGGCATCAAGCAGCTGGCGATCAGCGAAACCCAAAAATTCGGTCATGTCACCTATTTTTACAATGGCAACCGCTCCGGCAAATTTGACGATGCCCTGGAAAATTACGTCGAGATACCCTCCGACATTATCCCCTACGAAGAGCGCCCCTGGATGAAGGCCGCCGAAATTACGGACGAAGTCGTGGAAGCCATGCACGGAGGGGACTATCAATTCATCCGGCTGAACTATGCCAACGGCGACATGGTCGGTCATACCGGTGACCCCGAAGCGGTCGAGATTGCGGTGGAAACGGTGGATCTGTGCCTGGCCCGCTTGCTGGATGCCGTCCAAAAAGTAAACGGCATTTTGATTGTGACGGCCGACCACGGCAACTCCGACGACATGTTTCAGCGCAATAAAAAGACCGGAGAAGTCGACTTTGATGAGCAGACCGGCAAACCCAAGCCGAAAACCGCCCATTCGCTGAATCCTGTCCCGGTGTATATATACGATCCCACCGGCAAGGTGAAGATGAGCTTGTCGGATCATCAGGCTCTCGGCATCAGCAGCATCGCCGCCACCTGCTTGAAGCTGCTGGGCTTCGAACCGCCGCAGGATTATTCGCCGAGTATTGTTGATTTCGGTTAATTGATTCGATTTGCAAGAAACTTCGCGCATGTGCTGCCGCAGTACCGAAGGGTCGGCCACCGTGCCGATCCAATAGTCAGCGGGACCCTAGCTCAAGAAAATGGAATCGACTTTCACGCAGTTTCATTCGAGCGGCGGCCTCCTGCTAAAGGACAGCCGGTCTTATCAATGAAAAGAAACTAATGAACGTCGAACATCGAACGTCCAACATCGAACATCGAATAATGAATTCTGTCTATTTAAAAAGACTGAGCGAAGCGATTCCACCATTCGACAATCGTCAATCGACATTCGTCATTCCAATGTAGTTTCATAAGAGCGCTGCCTCTGGCCAAAAAAACGGCCAGTCTGATCTAATAAAAACTATAGAATTCGAAAGAATAAGAGGAATGGATTCTTATTTAAAACATATTAATTGGACAGGATCAACAGGATGGTCAGGATAATGCGGCCTTCGGCCGAAAGGTCCCTCGCCGTAGGCGAAAAAATTCCTGGTAATCCTGTTGATCCTGTCTAAACAAAAAATAATAAAATTCGAATCCATTCCACATCCTTTAATTATTTTGAAGTTTGACACGAGCGAAAAAAATTAGCGCGACAACTGAACTCACAAATCAGGGCCCGGCCTATCGCTGCACCAGATTCCAGGCGGGGATAAACCCCGCCGCTACATGTAATCGATATCATTCCATAATTCACGACCAAATCCCAAATCCGCAATCCAATCAGCCCCTAATCCGAAATCTGCAATCTAAAATATAAATTCCAAAATCGGATCAATCCAAAATCCGAAATCCGAAATCCGCAATCGAAAACGTCCTCAGCACTCAGTCCCGTTATTTCCCTCTTTGCCTCACCTGAACTTGCCGAAGGCCACATTCTGATCTCCATGTTCCAACTTTGCCTCGCCTGAGCTCGTCGAAGGCCGCATTCCGGCTTTGCCTCGCCTGCCGTTCGACGGGCTCAGGCCCCGAGCAAGTCGAGGGGAGCTTGCCGATGGCCGCTTTCATCTTTCAACTTTTTGGTAAATGTGCCGATACAGTTCATAATTGAATGTAACTTTAGCAGCCAGAAACCGGCAGATCGCCGTCGGATACCGGTAAAGTTAAATAAGAAAGGCCAACTAACCATGACGAATTCAAATCCAGCATCAGGAGCTGATAAGAGTCCGCGTATTCTCGTGGCAGACGACACGGATGTCAATCAGAAGATCGCCCAGTTAATCCTTCAACGAGCAGATTACGATGTCGATATTGCCGCAAACGGCCAAGAGGCAGTTCAAGCGCACCAGCAGAACGTCTATGACCTGATCCTGATGGACATTCAAATGCCGATCATGGACGGGCATGAAGCAACCCAAAGAATTCGCGATTGGGAATGTGAAGTGCAGAATAAACCCGGAGATAAATCCGATTCAAGATCCAAAATCCAAAATCCGAAATCCGAAATCACCGGAGTCCCTATCATCGCCATGACCGGCAACGCAGGTACCGGAGCATTTGACGAGAGGCTTTACCCGGCAATGAACGATTGCGTCGGCAAACCACTGCAAATGGATGTGCTGCTGTCCGTTGTGCAAAAATGGATTAATGCGGAATCCAATCCTCCAGAAGACATATGTCCCGCAGATAAAGCTCCGGTTATGGAATCAGTATCAGGACAAGATCAAAATCCGCTGGATATGGATCGTGCCATAGAAGAATTCATGGGACAAAAAGAAATATTGTTGAGTGTCCTGCAGAAATTTTTAACAAATGCCGGATCTCAAATAGATAGGATCCGCCAGGCTGTCAAAGAAGCGGATTACGGTGCAATAGAGTCAAATGCCCATGCCATCAAAGGGGCCGCGGCCAACCTGACGGCCGACAAGCTGGCAGATTTGGCCGCCGATATGGAGCAAGCCGCCGATAAGCAGCAATCGGATTTGAGCGCCGAATTGGCCGATGAACTCGAGCAGGAATATTTTGCACTGAAGAAATATATCCAACAAATCCCTCAATCAGGGTAAACTCATAGAACCCTGATGTTGCAAAAATTCATTACAGTAGGGTAGGTTGTGCCCACCAAATATTGCTGAAATCATCTGTCTTTTTTCCGAATTCCGCATTCCGAAATCCGAAATCGAAACTCTGTCATCTATCATCTGATTCCTGCTTCACAAAGATTTTTCAATCCGCAATCCGCATTCCGAAATCCGAAATCGAAACTCTGTCTTCTGTCCTCTGTCATCTGTCTTCTGACTCCTGCCTCACAAAGCTTTTTCAATCCGCATTCCGAAATCCGCAATCGAAACTCTGTCTAAACATCAACAATCGCCTTAATCACTTGGGTTTCCGGCCGAATCCATTTGGGGAATTCATCCTTGAGACTGCTGAAGTCGGCCCGATGGGTGATCAGCGGCTTGGCTTTGACCGTCCCCTTTTCGAGCATACCGATCACCTGCAAAAAATCGGACCGGGTTGCATTGCGGGTTGATAGAAGTGTTGTCTCCCGTTTGTGGAATTCGGGGTCGTTAAGCTGAAAATCCCCGATAAACAATCCGATATAAACCAGCTTTCCGCCATGGGATAGATAGTTCAGGGCATTGCCCATGGATTTCGGATTGCCGGTGGCATCCATCACGATGGTGGGAAAATCGCCGGCGGTCATCTCTGACAACGCGGATGTTGCATCACCGGCGGCGTTGATGGTAAATGCCACATCCAGCTCCCGCTGACAAAAAGCAAGCCGGCTGTCAACCAGATCCATCGCAATCACCCTGGCACCTGCGGCTTTGGCAAACTGCATGGTCACCAACCCGATGGGTCCCGCACCGATAACCAGCACCCATTCATCGGGTTGAATCCCGGCACGCCCGACGGCATGGTGCCCAATGGCCAGGCACTCTATCAGCGCGATTTCGTCCAGCTCCAGACCGTCGGCTTTCACCAGATGATCATCCGGCACCCGGATCCACTCCCGCATGCCGCCGTCGGAATGAACACCGAGCACATTCAGATGCGTGCAGCAGTTGGTTCTGCCCATGCGGCAGGCAATGCATTCGCCACACTCCAAATAGGGCAGGATGGCCACCGGATCCCCGGATTTAAGGTCCGCCGTATTTTCAGCGATGCCGTCGATTTGGCCGGCCAATTCGTGACCCAGTATCCGGGGGTAAGTAAAAAAAGGCTGGTTGCCCTCGAAAGCATGCAAATCGGTGCCGCAAACGCCGATCCGCTTCACGCGCACCAACGCCTGCCCGCTTTGGGGTTTGGGTTTTTCAACCTCGATCTCATCCAACTCAAATGGTCTGTTACAGACAATGCTTTTCAAGTTTTCTCTCCTTGGGTGGCACAATAGTCAGAATCGATAAGGCCATTAGTTGATGGATCCTTGCATATTATGCCAAAAAAATTCTCATCACCAAAACGCGAAAGTTTGAAAGCACGATATTTGTCTCGCTTTTTTGCTCCTGAATCTGATTTTAGTGGATCTCGTGAGCTTCGACCAATTCTCGCAGATCATGCTCATCCGCGCGACTGGCGGCATTGATTTCTAAAATTTCGCGGGTTTCCAGCAGAGAGTTGATGTCATTTTGATCCAGGGCGAGCACATTGGCGATTAACCCCTCGAGAGCTTTGACTCCGAGACCGGCCACATAAGTGGCGCTTTGCGGAAGCGTTTTGAGAATGCCGTAGAATTCTAGTAATTGGTTAACCAATTATCTATAGAGCCTGCGCATAAACTTAAAATTGATCAGAATAAATTACAAAATTGTAGGTCCAACATTTTAAATTTGGTCAATGTTCTTTGAAAAATTGGTTAAAGCAGCAATCTGCTGTGCTTCAGGTTA
>Ga0209149_1002116_pt1 | contig 10853 bp, 5 predicted proteins | sample WorMetTyACAVOLI2_FD_187423 | JGI IMG/M metagenome (GOLD analysis project Ga0209149, IMG submission 187423) | Marine gutless worms symbiont microbial communities from Max Planck institute for Marine Microbiology, Germany - Olavius algarvensis... ...
ATTTAAGGTGCTGCGGTTGTCCCTGAAACCGGGGTAGGCAACACCTGGCAATGCCTCTAAAGACTTGCCATAATACTGAAGCAGGGTTTTTACAGGGTGGCTGCTCTGCCTATCCCCCAACTCAGAGGTGACGGTATCTGAGACTCCGCCGTTCCCGCACTTGGGCTGTGTGCCTGCCGTTGTCCCCGCAAAAGGGGGATCATCCGCCTATAGCCACGATGACATATATACTGAATTATCTCTGCAATCGGAAGCCAATGGAACTCCTGCTTTAGACGGCGTTGAAAGAAGCACGCCTGTGACATAATCAAAAAACGTGCTGGTGCATTTACAGCTCTGTTGATTCAATAACATATCTTGGCATTAATATATTAGCAGGTAAACACTAGCGTATTAACAAAGGTATAGAAAATTTACCAACGAGATATCAGCGATTCTGTGAACGCTGTAGTAGGTGTCCGGATAAACTCTCTGGGCAATAGCCCCCCCCCCCGGGACAGAAACCCACAGGAAACACGTCGTTTCTGGGGTTAGGGTTAGGGTTAAGGTTAGGGTTTGGTATAGTGGTTGTCCGGGGCGGGAGTTGTCCGTAATTCGTATAAGAAATCTGCCCGTTTTACTGAACCTGCACCTTATACGTTGTCCTGCTGTAAACCGATATTATTTATAACGTTTAATTCTAAATATGTTAGCAATTTTCGCTTTCACTGAAATTGTCTTTTATGTAAACTGTACAATTTTAATAGGCGAATCTTATTGTATAGTTGCAGCATTTTACAAAAAAATTGGTCGGACTGGGTCGGGTCCAGAGTTTCATGTTAATTTTGGGTCGGGTCTGGTAGGGTCACTTCACTTGTGGGTCGGGTTGGGTCGGGTCAAGAAAATTGGACCCATGTTCAACTCTATATTTATGTGATTATTATTATTATTATTATTATTACTGTTATTATGTGTCTTTTGACACGGGTTGAATAAAGTAAGGTAAGGATCGTGGCATTGCGTTTACGCCAGCTTAATTAACAAAGGCACAAACCGCACTATATTTTAGCGGCGTGTTATAGCTCAAGTTTAAAAGGTATGGAATTTCCTAAACTTGTTCATTCACATCGTGTTAATAAAGCATTTTTGGTGCATCGTGTTCAGTAGCGAGGTATGCGCACCACTCACGGTAGTTGATATAGGGCAGATGAAGCTTCAGCGACTGGTCGTAGAGCTCAGCTGCAGCGGATGTCAGACGAGCTTTGATGGCGTCACGGTCGACTGATGCGTGTCTGACGTAGATGATGGGCACTGCCATCATCGACCGTGTTTGATCAGACAGACATTACTGGATGCGATCCGATCACAAATCTTGGCGCAGATTTTATGCATATGTTGACAGTTCACTCACGAACAATTGCGCTGTTAGCTGTACATTAGGCGCGCCTACTACCTCATTAGTGATACCCGATACGTCGTGGGTTCACAATCGATACGCATGCTGCTATCGCAACACTCGCGGCAACAGTTATCATGAATTCTCAATTTATGTTGCATCTAACACTGTCGTTCAATCTGACTCCCGTCAGTAATAAAGTAATTACATAAATAAGTCCATAAAATTTATAACAAAAATTGTGAAATGGTTATTTCAACTCGGTTCCTGAGCGGCAAATTTGTCATTAAATTAGCAGATTGTCAGGTGGACAATTGCATAGTTTTATTGTGTTTTTGTTGATTGATTATGCTGTGCTGCCATATGGCGTAATAATATATTGGCAGATATGTTGGAATGCGACATGTTTAAATACAGTTATGGCAAATCCGTGTTACACATATGTATACTGTCATTATTGGAGAGTGCAAACAAAGTCGAATGGACGTTGCCAAGCCAAGTTATAGGCCTAACAGCTGTCCCACACAGCGTGTACATATAAACAGTTGATGGCGTCAATAATTTGGACCGGTTCTGGCGCGCGCAGTCCGACTGAGCGCCATTAAGACGCTACCGTCGAATCCCGTTTGCTTCAAAGACAAACATCTACAACGACCGCCAGGGACCCGCTCAGTGGCTGGCTACGACCAGGATGGACGGATGGACAGTGTGGCGCATTTTGGCGTCGATACCATCAAGCGCCAGTCGCAGAGGAGCAATAGACTGCCCGACGTACGCTCGATCAGCCGCAAGAAATTACTCGCTGGTCGTATACGTGCAGTAGAAACCTGCAGGGCGTGAAAATATTATAACATCCATGCACACGGCTGACCGAGTCGAACAGTTATTACACCTCTTGCGGCCATGCAGTCATTACCTCGCCTGATCGGCGTTAGTCTGCGACGTCTGGTTTTCGGTCGCCTTCGCTTGTTAATTTCTTTGTCATATTCAAGCAGATCACCTCCTAGAGATATTCCCCCCGCGGAGATTACCCCCTCCCCTCGAGAAAATCCCCCGCGGAGTGTAACAACATTCTTAAAAGCAAAAATTTGACAACTGGCACCATAACTTTCTAGTTAAGTTTTTTTTATTATTGTTACTACCATACTAATGGTGAAATAAAGATTTACATAACCCGTACTCCTGAACCTATCCGACCCACGAGGCGGGGTCCTGATTCCTGAACCTAACCGACCCACAGGGGGGTTACCTCAGGGGATATTCTCTAGGGGTAATCTCCGGCGGCAATGTTTCCAGGGGGTTATTTCCGGTTGCCTTTTTATAACGCTTGTTACTATGTGACGATGTTTTGTTATTGTTGCAACGTTACGGGAAACGGTTGCAGCTATCGCCATGAAACTTTTAGTGTATAGACGGGACGATGCCATTCAATTCTCCAGGTGGCAGCACCCTGCAATGTGGCACGGGGCGAGTTTTGTGTGCCTAGCATTACTTGTTACCCGCCCCTGGATTGGTACCGTTGGCGGGTACTGTTTCTGAGCACGACATAGGTCTGTATTTTCGTCTGTGGGTCCAGCGCCGGCACCAGAGTACTGAAACAAGGGGGGGGCATGGGCAGTTTTTTTTTGGGGGGGGCACATGGCGAGCGCGTGGAGCGCGAGGATATAACGGGGGTCTGGGGGCAGAGCTCCCAGCGGGGGTCCAGGGGCGGAGCCCCTGGTCAGGGGGTCACGGGGTCAGGGGGCGAAGCCCCCCTAAAGCTGAAAGCTTTTTAGATCTCGGACGTGCAACGGACAGAGCAAATTTGTACCATTTGCAGTATTTTCAGCAATCCATTACAATAAGATAGAAAGGTGTAAGATAAGGACAGGCACCCCACAATAGGTGGTAACGTCTTGTTTCGAATTATCCATGGCACGGCAAAACGAACTGTACTCAAGTTTGTTTCTTTGTTTGTAACTTGTTCTTGCTGTGTTTTGTAACTCTTGTTAACATACGTACAGGTTATGTTCAAAGTACTAGACTAGACGCGCCACCATACCATTGGTGACCGTACACAACAGACGTCGTTCAAGAGTCCAGCATCGATTTAGTTACCAAATTCGTGAAAGGTGAGTAGGCCCCTACACGTACATATGAATGTGGGCCACGATTTTTATTGCAGAGTCGTTTACGCGAATTATGGGTTCGACAGATGGTGATGTGTACAGTACCATCGTCCGATCGTCGCCGTCGTTTCTTGCAGTATAACTTTATGGATCCTGGTTGGGGGGGCAGAATTTCCTACAGTGAGGGGCCAGGTCCCCCTGCCCCCTCCCTCCCGCTGGCGCTGTGTGGGTCTCTGGGTCTGATCCCCAAAATTGTCGAATTACTTTGCGTGAAGACAAAAATGTGCAAATTTCGGGGTCGGGTATGCCTGCTGTGGCTCGCATTGCATGTTTAAATGCTCTAAGCCTCACTAATTATTAACCCAGGATCTGTAAATCGCTTACTACAACCTTCGTAATTCTCAAGTTAAACTTTCAGTTGCTCCTCCGCGACTAAAAAACCTAAATTAGAGATGAAATTGATTTATTGTGCAAGTTGAAAGAAGAGTTATTATACAGGATCGTAAATTTATTTGGCAATTTTTTGCTGCACGACACTAAACTGAACGCTGCACGCAGGCTCACGCTACACTCGTCTTTCTGACGAATAACGACACATTTTATTGTCGCGCATCTCTTAAAGCCCGTTTATAGCGACGCGACGCGACACAACTCAACTCGACGTCGAGTTGATTTAAGTTGTGTCGCTATAAACGAGCCATTATGCAATGCATATTCGCGACTTGGGTATGAGTGGCGTGTCCGTCTGTCCATCACACGCTGGTATTGAGTCAAAACTAATGAACATAGGATCATGCGGGTAGCCCAGGGACTCTAACTTTTGACACCAAATGTCACACCATAGGGCACCGAAAATAATCCTTATGTCGGCTTCAAACGAGACTGGGAGTGTAAAACGGCGAAAAAATGCATATTTGTTTACTAATAAATCGTTACATCTCGGAAACGATAGAAGATAGGCAGTTGCGATGAAAGACTAACAGAATAACGTACGGGCCGATTGATACCAAGCTCGATGACCTTGAATGATCTTGAACGACAGTAGTGCACCACCCAACCTTACATAACTTTTTCCCGGAACTGGCTGTAGAGAAGTGAATGGAGATAGACCCATATTATAAGCGGCAAAGAGATAGCCCCGGGTATGTAGCTTTCAGCGATGTACAGATAGTCGAATTAGATTTCAAGATCACGACATTCTTCAACGTCATATCTCGCAAATGGTACAAGACAGAGCTATACTTCCACTGGCAGACTGGCAGAAAGTCGTATAAGATCTATCGAATAGCGCCATTTTCAATGACCTTGAATGACCCTAAACTAGATTTCAAGGAAATATCTCAGAAATGCCATAAGATAGAGATAAAGTTACAATGGAATACTAATACCAACTTACACTTGCCCTACTCAACAGTGTAATTTCACATGACTTTAAGTAACTTTGTAAAATTATCAAAAATACGGAGCGTTGCGCGGCTTGTCTGCAACAGATGAACTGTTTTGTAATAAAAAGGAATTTCCACGATAAGTCAAAAGGTATTATAATACCGCTATACAAGAGTCTGGTTACTGTCAAGTATGGAGTTCATATCTTAATAAAGATAGTAATTTAATAGAGGGCGTTTAGAGAAGGGTTATTAAAATTATAGAGAATATAAAACATTTGTGTTTCGCAGAGAGATTGGAAAGTTTGGGATTGTCCCAGCTCACTACGAGGAGAGTTAGAAGTGACTATAAATCTCCTTTAAGTGGAATAAATGAAGTTGATAAAGGATTGTTTTTCGAATTTGACAGTGAAAGTAAAAGAGGGCATACAAGAAAGTTGTTCAAGAGACGTAGCAGACTCGACATTAGGAAATATATGTATACTTTCAGTAACCGAATTGTAGATAAATGGAATTCTCTATCACAAGATTGTATTAATTACACTACGATAGATGCATTTAAAGAGCACATTCAAAAACACCTAGAACCGGAAACATTATACTCTCTTTTGCTATCAGCGGAATTGTCGTTGGTGGCGTCAGTGAATTCTGTGAATTTAGTGATCGAATTCAGATGCGCAACCTGTTAACGATAGCTAACTCTTGTTCATGTGAAAATCGCATGTCTACAGTCATAACTGAGCACCTAGCAATCAGTGTCGCTTTTGTGATTCCTGCCATTAAATGTGCGTTGTACACGTGAACAGTTACTGTCAGCGCTGTGTATAGTCTACCTGGATGACATCCATCATTACTGCCAGGGTGCAAATAACTGGGTCAGGTCACCAGGGTCAAGTCAGATCATCACTCATGCCCTATCAGACTTTGCACTGATACAGCAGCAGTTATCATCCGATATGGTTATCCTTTGCCAACAAAGAATCTATTAGACGATCAGTCGAAACAATCTATTATTCATAAAGTATCAGTGGAACTTACGTATTTACTATTTATTTTCCATTAAATGATATTTACCAATTAATGCCCGACGTTGTTAGTTCGTACGATTACTCAGTCTGTCATTTCATAATTAGGCCTACGGTGCTCATTAGCGGGTTTATGCAACTGTAATTTGCAAGGAACTGAAAGATAAAGGTAAAAATAAGTGGATTTATATAGCGCCTTTATTGCAGCAGTAATACCTCACACTCAAGGCGCTCAGGTATGGAGCACACAGTTTTATCTGCAAATTACGCCATACCCGCCTCTACCTCGCAATCGTTCACCAGATGGCACCACCGCTGGTTGCTGTGGCATTACTACTCATTTATCGACCCAGAAAGGATGAAAGGCTGAGTCGGCCTAGTTGGGTGACTTATAGTGGACGGTTAATACACACATAAGTGGTTACCCATCAGCTCTAGGTCGAGCGCATGACAGGGAAACTTTGCCGACGTTCTACCACTGTGCGACGCAAACCAAGACATTGGCTTCGCCGGTGCGTTCTACTGACAACGTGGCGTCGATATTTCGTCGACTGCGTCGACGCAGGTTGCTTGTCGGACATCGTGTCGATCGACGCCCAATTGACTCAGTCCGTTGCCACCTTCCCTTCCCGCCACTTTGAGTTCATTTCGCACCAGCCAGGCAGTCGCTCACCGTCCTGCCGGCCCGGCCCGGCCCGGATGCTGACGGCGACGCCGGCCGTATCTGCTGCGTCGATCGGCACTTTCCTCTACCTCGGCGACTCACGTTATCGGTCCTAGCGCCAGCGCTACCGCCGACATTGGCCACGTCAGAACCGCGCAATTAATCATCCATCATCCATACCGCATCGTGAATAACAACGAGAAACCGCGGCGTCTACAACGCCTTTGTCGACTTCTCTATAGGATCTGCGCGATGAACGTTTGACATACATGACCGTGCGTACGACAACGCAACTGGCGTTGAAAAGTTTCATTCATTAAACAGCCGTCTATAAGTAGATTATTCCATAGACTCTCGTGGTATACACGAGTGTACATCACAAGAGACTATGGTATAACCTACTTATTTCATGACCGTTGTGCTAGGACCAACATGGGCCTACGTTTAGCGTGATAAACTGGTCACGCTTCAGTGGAGTGGGTTATGGGACGTTATCTCACTCCAGAAACTGTGTTGAGAGATAGACGACAAAAGTAAGTCATGAAATAAAATTACCTATTGACTACGTTTCAATGTCCATCGGACATTTTTTTCTCTTCTTGTTGATTGTTTACAACTCGACGGAGCACACGACCTGGGAATCACTTGGTCCCATGTGTGGTTGAGTTGGTAGGATCCTGCGTCCAGATCAATGACATCCCATAAAGCACGTAGAATATATATCTCAATGGTCCCGATCCATGCATATCGGAATCTTCCTGATCCAAAATGCATCATTTAGCCATCTGGTTTGTCGCTGTGCCTCTCTATCGGCCACTTTAGCCTTGTCCCAGTCAATGACGTGCTTCTCTTCCGCAGCTTGGTCTGTGTCTGATACCGACTGCACCAACCATACTTATCTGTAAGTAGAGATTAACTCCGGTGTTAATCTCTGCTTAAGGAAAATTTGCGTTGCACTATCTACAATTAAGTAAGTAGCACTTAATTTTGTCATGCGCAACGTCATTTTGATAATTGGAGATTGAACTATCGGCTTAATTTAAGTGATATACTATAGTTAGCTAAGTAGTGATTTAGGTAACGTTAATGGTGCAAACGGCCCTAAAGCTTGTTGGTGCGTGGGATTATCATACTCATCAAGTTTGAAGATGGTGTGAGTGGCCAATAGGCAACTGATGAATTCATCAGTTATAACACACTCTGTGTCTGGGCCAGACGACCTTGATCGTTGACCTTCCGGTTTAGAATGTTTTATTGCTTATCCAGTCACGTGCTGCATACTTCCACCACGTTTGAAGTTCGTAAGTCACCCGTTTTGAAATTATGGCACAATTGTTGGCTAAACATTACGCGACACTGTGACCTTGACCTTTTAACTATATAATTTATTTTTATATGGCATTTCATCGGCACGTCATTACTACCAAGCTTAAAGCCAGTATATAAGTCCGTTTATCAGTTACAGAGCATTTGAGGCTTGAGCTATGAAGCGAATTGACCTTGATCTTTGTCTTCTTGGCTTTGAAATGGTAAAGCGAATTACTATTGACAAGCTGCGTACCAAATTGGAAACTTTCTGTGACACTTCATTCTTGATTTATAAGCTTCGACGGCACTCGCAGACGAAGAGCAATAGCGTGACCTCGTAACCTTGAACTCTGACCTTCTGATTTAGAATGTTCGTCGTTTGGCACTGAACGTGTTCCGTGTAGACCTACTTCACCTAGTTTCAAGTTTGCACGGCCACGAAATGTGCCATAACATCCGAAAGGAATTTTGGATGATAGGGTAACATTTCTCGTGTATGCATTATGCTGTCTTGTGACCTAGACTTTTGAACTTTTGAACTCAAAACTGGTCCGCCAGTTACATGTATTAAGTATTAACATGTAGACCTAACACAACACAAGCAACAACACAAGCAGAACAAGCAACCTTCACGTTAAATTTGGGCCTTTCCCAAACTTTTCTTCCGGCATAAACATGGACGGACGAACAGAGTCCAATACGTAATGCGGCCTACCAGAGGGATCGTCGCATAACAATGAAAAGCTGATGGAACCTGCCGTTGTAGGCTACATGAAACGCATCGTGCATAGTGCTGACTTACACATTGTTAGCATTATGTAATTATTAAAATAAAATTAACTTAAGTGTCGTTAAATTAGCGAAGTCAAAGTTCCTATTTAGCTCGTTTTATGTTCGTAAGCAATATAGTTATTAAGCACTTTTTACGCTGTACTTTATTCTGCGGCTCTGCGCAGTTGAATTCACTAGGGGGCGCTACTGTGCAGTGAAGTTTTACATGCAGGGACAGGGCATGCTGTTTGCTGATAGATGATCACAATATAAATGTAATACAAGACAGAGCTGGAGAATTTTACAACAAATAACTTTGTCGTTACTAAGGTAGTCGAACGTTTTTACCGCGTGATGCTATGCATAGTGCGGACTGTGCTGTCGCAAGATTCCCGTCTGTCCTCTCACAGGCCGGTATTCTGTCGAAACGGCTCAACATAGGCTAATCAAACTTTTTTCACTGTCGACTAGTTTTTGAAATACCAAAGGTTATGGCAATATTCTGACGGGGACCCCCTAAAGGGGTGTCGAATGCAAAGAGTATGAAAAATTCGCGATTTTAGACCAATATGTCGCCATATCTCAGAAACGATATAAAATAAGGCTATGTTACTATGGAATGCGAATAGGAAACCTTATCCAAGCTTTCGAATGGGACTCCCTCCCCTGAGCCAAATTTTCTAAAAATCGCTTAAGAGGGTATACCATTTTTTGGCAAATTTATACCAAAAATTCCCAATTTGGCCATTTTGGGGGCTTACAGCCCCCCATATTAAAAGTGACAACGGTGACATTTCGCATGAGGATGTGGGCCTGTGACTCTTTCCAGCACGCCAAATTTTGTAAAAATCACACGGGGATATACCCTTTTGGGGAAAATTTATACCAAAAATTACCAATTTTGGCGACTTTGGGGGCTTACAGCCCCCATGTTAATAGTGACAACAGTGAAGTTGTGCATGAGGGTGCGGGCCTGGGAGTCCGTCCCCTCGCCAAATTTTGTAAAAATTGCTTAAGGGGCAAATGTATACCACAATTACCAATTATGGCGATTTTGACGCCTGTAAGCCCACATATTTAAAGCCACGACCGTGAACTTTGGCGTGAGGCTAATGCCTAATTTTGTAAAAATCGCTCAAACAATCGCTCAAGGGGCCTGCCGGTTTACCAAAAATTCGAAATTTTCGCGATTTTTAGCTACTTAAGCTCACATTTCTATACCCGTAATGTTAAAATTTTACTTAAGAGAACGGACTGCGGATTCCATCAACAAAACAAAATTTCGTCAACATCGCTGAAGGTCCTGCCGGTATTGCATTGCCTCGGAAGGTGATGCATATTGATTTCTAGTTTGTCTATCTGTCGCCAAATTGCAAAAAACGCGATTTTCTCAAAAACTAAGCAATTTAGGGCTATGCTCTTTATTGACGACCTATAGGAAGTCGTATACGGGCTTTTCAAAAAACCCATTAGTGGATCCCTAAAATCCAAGACGGCTCAGATCCGCCATCTTGAAAATCGACATTACGTCATTTTTTCTGCCGAGGGTGGTCCGATTTGGATCAAATTCGGAGACTGGTGCAGAATGACATGTCGACTGCGGTGATGTGGTCGAAATCGAAACCAGATGTAGAATTCCAACATAGCGGACGTTTGGGCGAATTCAATGGCATGTCATCCCAGAGCCACGTATTACACTGCAGGGTGCTGCTACTTCGAGAATTCTCTGTCACGATTCCAGGGCCACATGCCACATTACACGCGTTGCAGTCACCTGGCGAAATCAATGTCATGATCGTGCCACATTGCAGGGTGTAAGAATTCCATCCGCCATATTGGAAATCGTTTTTCGCATTTTTTTGTTTTTAATGCAGTTTAGGCTTTGACGATCGGCGGCTTTCGTATCGTCTCCGATACACTTGTTATTAAAGTAAAACGCTATTTGAATTTGGAACTCTCTAGCGGACTTTAATTTCTGCTGCGCGGTTGTTAAATCACACACTCGCACGGTAGTGCGAGAGTGTTGTAAGGGCGACGAAGCAAGTCAATGGAGAAAGCCAAAATTTGACCCCCCGCCACGCCCACACACCATAAGCGATCGTAATACAAATCGGCACACGTGATTACGTCGTGGACCCCTACACCTGTGCACAAGTTAGTCACGATCCGCCCAGGCGTTTCGTCTCTGCGCATGCGTGACTTTGCGCACCAAAAACG
>Ga0209149_1002117_pt1 | contig 10852 bp, 6 predicted proteins | sample WorMetTyACAVOLI2_FD_187423 | JGI IMG/M metagenome (GOLD analysis project Ga0209149, IMG submission 187423) | Marine gutless worms symbiont microbial communities from Max Planck institute for Marine Microbiology, Germany - Olavius algarvensis... ...
AAAATTTAAGCCCCCCCAAATTATAAACCCTAGCGCCGCCTATGTAGCCAAGGACCAGGTAGCTTGAAAGGTCAACCTTATTAAGTGAATTTCTGAAACAGTTTAACGAGGAGAAATTAGTAGTATTAACAGGTAGATCATTCCAGACATTAATGATACGCTGATGTGTGAAGAAGGATGATCTAGCATTGATAGCGGTTTAAACAGCTTATAGGGGTGTCCTATAATGACCTATAATGTGTCGAGTGGGACGTTAAACACTACTATACCATACTATACCCCCATGCAGATATGTAAATAGAAATTGCCAAATTGGTGTACATGCGCAGTGGCGGATACAGGCATTGGCGGACCCCCACCCTTTGGCACCACCAAAATTTTTATGACCACACAAGAAATACTATAACCTAATGTGCTTTGACCATCCTGTCCAAACCGTGGACCAACACGAACTTCATTTACGCCCGACCAGTGATAGGCTTATTCAATTTTGCGCTCTCGTCCTTAAACCATAGCAAATCGCCCTTGCGGGTACGAAAATGGCACACAGACATAGGAATATAAACTTTTAAAAATACATAAGAATGCACCAAATAACGCTATTTCCAGAAACAAAATTCAAAAAATGTCCTGGGGAGGGGCACAAACCCAGTGGGGAGGAAGACACCCCTTCCCACACCCATCCGCACCTATTGCGCCTCGATCCTCGGTTTCCTCGCGCTACGTAGCTCGGCATCTGCCACCCCTTTCGAAAATCCTGGATCCGCCACTGTACATGCGCAAGCTTCAAGGAGGGGCACGTGCCCCACTGCCCCGTAGCTGGTGACCCTAATGACGATCTCTCAGTGTTACACTGGAAATAACTGTTCGGTCAAGGGTGAAAGGCCGCCTACATCTGAAATGAAGTGACAGCTACGTACGTGTGACTGTCCACGAAGGACTCGTGTAGGTTGTGTGTGCAGCCTGTAACGGCTGTTTTCCGTTTGTTTCCGTTTGTTGTCTCTGGCTCAATCTTGTCGACATCTGTACACAGAACACGAAAGCGCATAATGAATAGGACGCGTGGCAGGCGGGCGGACTGCGTTGTCGACGTCATCTGCCCCACAGACGATCAACAGAGATGTGCGGATGCTGACGGATCAGCTTTTGGATTCAGATCCACAGAATTCGCAGATCCGCTAAAAGATTTACGTCAAGTACCCAAGGAGCAAGAAGAAGTAGAATTACTTCAGTCACAACTCGCAGATTTTGTCGAAAATCGTCCAAAAATCGGGAGTTTTCCCCCTATTTTTGGGATATGGCTACTCCGTAGAACTGCAGGTTTTTTTAACATCCTTATGGGTGTATACAAGTAACCGAAATTTAGAGGCGCTCCAATGATAAACCCTTAGAAAATGATGAAAACAAGTACGCGCTATCAGACGTCTTCACAGTTTACAATCAGATCAAAATCATAAATGTTGACCATAAGTGTAATTGTGTAATTATGTATTTTGCAATGTAAATCTGAGAGCAGATCAAAAAGTCAAAAACAAGCATACGCTTGTTGGACAAAAATTCTCCTGGCAAGTACAATTACTTGAGGTGCAAGTACATCAGTTTAGTTGACAATTTTCAGGTGAGATAAAAAAAATCAAAACGCTTAAGAACTTATGCCAAATTTTCTCAGAATTTTGTGCATCAAAAATTATTGTTGAAGGAGTCGTTGAAAAAAATGAAAAGGTGGCGTATTTGCGACACACTGCATGTAAATTGATTGAAGTGTGGTCTCGGAACAGGGCTTCGGTGGCGTAGGCATAACGTTAGATAAGAGACAGTAAATCTATACCCCAGCATACTTATGAATGGGTACCTTAATACCTTGTTTTTTTCTTTTTCGGGCTACCAGAGAACAAAATAGTGTAAAATCAGTACAGTTAATTCGTTTTATTGTCTCTGTCTTTTCATGTTACAGTTACAAACTAAGATACATCGATCCGATCCTTCGAACACGTACATCTATCCTCACAGGAGATGACACTCGTCAGAGGAGTGAAAATACACGCAGCGTGTCTCAACAAAACCGGACCACTACAATCAATATCACTTAACTTCACCAATTCACAATATTCACTGATTATTTTTGACATAGAGATACCTTATTCTATTGACTACGATAAAAAGTTTTTAAATTGGCTTAGAACCAGCTGTGTGGTTTCCATATAGCAACATTAGCGACTTGACACACCTGAACATCGGATTTCAGGGCCAACTTCGAACAACGTGTCATCGACAGGGCAATAAACGAGTAGCAGAACGATTGTGTGGCTGTGTCAATGCCGAAAGACAGCAACACGTGTTGTAACTTCTGATATCGCAAAACATTTTATTATTCCGATAGAAACACTGTTTGTGTAAAGATTTTCCTTTTCTGTTCATAATGCAGCATACAGTAAACTGTGGAATGATGCACTGTTAAGGATTGCTACGGTAAGTCGCTTTAGCCGGTACTTTGCTGGAAACACAACTGTTTTCTAACGTTGTGGTAATTAAGAATATTGAACACATGTTATCTCTGAAATTATATTTTAATTAAAGAACTGTTGAACGAGTTATGTCAAAATGTCGTAGAGTCCAGTTTTTTTTGAGACACAGACCGTCAAGTCGCAACTGTTGCTATGGAAACCACGCAGCTGGTTCTAAGCCAATTTTAAAACTTTTTAACTTATTGAATTGAGAGTTGAATAAGGTCTCTCTGTGCCAAAAATAATCAGTAAATATGTCGTACTAATCGTAGCGCTCCGGTTTTTTTCTTGAGACACGTAAAATAAACCGTCAACCTGATAGCGTGATGTCAGGTTTGACAGAAACCTCTAACTTTTAGCGCACATATTTGTTGGAGTAGGTTAATGTAATCGGTGCTGTTTGTTCGTGTGTTTGTAAGTTTTTTTTTCTCTCTCTCTCTCTCTAGCTCTCTCTCTCTCTGTGTGTGTGTGTGTGTGTGTGTGTGTCAACAGGATTACAGCCAAAGTAATCACCCGATTTCATTGAAACTTGATATTATGATTGGACCTACTGATGGGAAGAACCAGTTAACTTTTGGTGGTGATCCGGCCCCGGATTGAAATTCCAGATCACTTTTCCTCGTACTTCACCATTGCAGAATGGGGCATTTTACGAGATTTATTAGCATATATCATGCAGTCACCGGCCGAAATGACTGACGCTAACAATGGAATGCATCCTCTACATTTTTGGAGCGATCCGGCGGATATCTGGATCCGCATCAAATTGGAAATGCGGCTTTAAATTTCTGGATCACTTTTGGTTGAAGTTAGACGCATTGGCGGAGGTTTGCTGCCGCTTCCTGTTATCTGATTGTATTTAGAATGTTCTAAAGTCCCTGGCGTCCGGTCGGGTTATTACATTAACACTTCTTAATTAATAGTTAGTCTAATATTCCTTCTTATTAAGGCCCCGATCGCAAAGGCGGGGACTTTACGCCATGATGATGTCATTCTGTTTGTCTCGTTGTCTGTTCGTCTGTCGGCTGTGAAATTTGTTAAGTCATTCGCTACGTGGCAGCACCTGGCAGCCAGAGGGAGCTTTCCGCATCGACTCCGATACATTATGTTGCATGACTAACGGCAATCATTTGAGTGCAAAATCGTGCGGTCGCCAACTAGTTCGGTTAGTGGAATTGCGGACCTATCAGTGGATCGACATTTCGGGTTGTGTACACTTTTGCCAGCGAACCCTCTGCCACCGTCGAGTTGCGTATTCACGACCACGGGTTCGCCGATCCCGTCCTGGTCGTGCCTTGAATAGCCAGGCCAGCAGCGGTCCCACGACGGGCGGGCAGCAGGCGGTCGACACGCCGGTCCACCGAGGACCGATGGGCCGTCGACTGGAGCAGTCGAAGTCGCTGATTAATGCAATAAATATCACGTAAAGACAACGACGCGTGTCGATCGACAAAGCGTCCGTACACAACCCAGAAGATCTTACCTACTTAACAAACCTACCAGCCTCGATGTCTTCACTTCGAAGTTTCTTGGATCTGAAATGCCTACGTTCTACAGTCCAAAACAAACTTCCCACCATCGAGTTCACCACGTAGTACCAAAATGTCTTGGATCGGAAGTTTCTTGGGTCCGAAATTCCTCATACCCCACAACCCAGAAGATCAGTCGAATAGTTTGTCAGCAAGTGTCGTTTCTTCGACGTGATGTAGTTGTTGGCGTTGATGCCGTCTTCTTACGGCGCACTGGATTTAAAGTTCCCAAACGGCGTTCGGTCCACTTCAAGGCGATGTGTCGGTTACTTAGTCTAACGATACCACAAACAATGCAAAACGTCCCATGTCAGCAGTAATTTTGACCTCTACTCGAGCAGCTGTGTACAGGAAGGCAATACTCAAACGCAGTAGAATTGGCTGGAGAGGAATAATACGTTCACTTGACGCTGAACCACTTGTGATTTAATGAATTAACACACAGCTGGTACGAACGTTTCTTAGCTCAACTCATAAACAAAAGCCATAGAAGGAACTAGTTGTTGAACCCTTAGTGGCTGGTTTGAGACGTTAGCGGTCGGGTTAGCAGTTTTAACCACTAAGTCGTTAAACAAATCAAATCAAATCAACTTTATACACAACTTTATTTCACCATAAGGTAGCACAGAAAACAAAATAAAAACAAATACAAAACACAATGTCAGCGGGATAGAACAAATGAACAAAATGAACATAATAGAGTTCACACAGAGTACATATACTGACATAATGAACAACCGTGACAGGCTTTAATCTACTTCAAATAAGCTATTTACAGACTGACAAATAACATTTTGGCGCCGCAGTAAACCTACGAGCAAAGCCAATTTTTCGACGCCGTATGAGTTCCTCAACATCGGGGAAATTGAAGTAATCATGACAATGCTGAATTATTTTAAGCTGCAGGTTGGTTGGTTTTAATCGGTCTTAACAGTTTGCTAACGACCAAAGGCATTAATTAGTTCTACTGAAAACAGTGACATTGAAGATATCCATGTACCAATCAATCATAATTCTAAAAATATTCTGTGCAAGACCACAAGTCCAACTGGTAAATAAGTAAAATAAAACAATTATAGCTTTTGAGTAAATCAGTAAATGCGTCGGTTTGCGGGTTTATTAAACTCAAATTAAATTTGTTCATTAAAATGTTGGCTTCTTCCTCAACTGTTTACACTTACACTTAAGTTGTAGATGATAACTGTTACCGGATATAAGCGAATTAGCAATTAAGCCGCCGCTAAAACTGTTAGTCTTAACGGCGGCGGCGCGGCGCCTGACATTAACAGTTTGGCGCCGATAGCTTAGCGGTCTTAGCGATTTAGCAGCCAACGGTTAGCGGCGACGGTTTATGGCGGCGGTTCCGGGGACTGTTACGTCGAACACAATGAATAAAGCCGTGCTTACAACTAAAGTCGGTTGCGTGGCATAATTTAGAAAAATAATTTAATTGTTGTTGGAGGGAGAGCACGAGGCAGCTGTTGTTTTACTGTGGGTCTTACCTATGGCATATTTAGTTGATTAGCAAACTATTATGTTTTACAAAAGGTTGCAAAGTAGTGAAAATATTGTGTTGAGAGTCCTAGGTAGACTAAAACATGATGCAATTGTTGCCTGCTTTTCAAAGTATGGTATTCGTTCTTTGTTTTTAATATGTGGCTGGTTCGGCGAAATAAACGATGATGATGAATGATGATGATGATGATAGTGGTAGAATGTCGGTCTTTGACCGGTGATCTTACTTGTCCTGCGATCGACGTAGGCCTACAGCTGACGGGTGACTGACCACTTACATGGGTAAACCGTCCGCTATAGGTCAGCCAACTAGGCCGACTCAGCCTTTCATCCTTTCGGGGACTATAAATGAGTAGTAAGCTGCAACTAGATTTCTGCTATTACAATCAGTGGTGGTGCCATCTGGTGAAAACCTACGAAGTAGAGGCAGTTATGGTGTAATTGTCTGTCCAATGCTATGCATGGACAGAATATAAATTTACCTGCGTGTGTGTGTCTGTGTGTGTGTCCGTCACACTTTCTGTCAACTCGCCTGCAGGTCAGACCCCTCAACGGATTTTTTACAGTTGATAGCTTGACAGACGCGGATTTACGCAAGGATGTGCCTTTTGGGGGTTCGATGATGAATAATCACATTTAGGGGTCCAAAGTCCACCAAAACCCCCATTTAGGGGGCCTGAATAGGGATTCCAAGCCAAATATGCGAAAAAATCAAATAGCTATATCTTCAGATCTGTGTATCAGATTGACATAAAATTTGACAGGCAGCTGCGGCCAGCAACAGAGACTTCGTGGGTGGTCTCGTATGGTGGTAAAACAATTCCAAGACGGCTGACGGTCGCCATTTTGAAAATCGTTACATCGCCATATCTCAGTGAAAAATCATCCGATTTCGATGAAATTTTGTAACAGCAGCAGATTTTGAACTGCATGAACGTCACGTGATCAAAAGTGAAAAAGTTGCATTTGACAGACTCCGAGTTCGACAGAACGTATTTCTTGTTAGCAGGTAAAACTGTGTGATCCATACCCGAGCGCCTTCAATGTGAGCCTGCAATAAAGGCGCTATATAAATCCACTTAACTTTACTTTCACGTTTTAAAATAAAACAAAATATAAAACAAAAACAAGTAGCTCAGCTATTGTTGAGAAAGCTCGTGACACCGATTTTTACCATTTGACCGCGAATATCTGGAAAACAGTAAGTCGCAGCGTTACATGTCAATTAGAGCTTAACATCATCTCGACAAGAGCTTTCTAAAAATGTAACGGATGGGGCGTTAGTTCCCTTGGGGCGCCCCCCATAAACCATATATGTTGCGTTTTGCGCATTTTTCAGCATCGTGAACATTGAAGCTTTATAATTTTTTAACGATTGAAGATAGAGGCATACTATCTCCGAGGCAAATGTTGCCCCTGAAAAGAGCTTTCCAAAAATGTATAGTTTGTGGGTTGGCCACCATGCAGTTTCCACCAGAAGACCAAATAGGCTTATGTTGAATATTTTTCGAGTAGGCCTATTTTCATATTTATAGCTAAATAATTTCTAAACCGTTTAAGATAGAGGTGTACTATCTAAACGCAAAATTGCTCGTGAAAAGAGCTTTCTAAAAACGTATGGCGCGTGGTGGTAGCCCCCCCCCCCGGGTATCCGCAATAATTCCAATAGGCTTAATTTCTGTGGCGACTTTGTAAGTATAGTCACGTTTGAAGCCATATTGCTTTTAAACGGTTCCACGTAGACGCATACTATCTGCGACGTCCCTGAAAAGAGCTTTCCAAAAACGTATGACACGGGGCGTCCCCAAATGCCAAATACGTTGCGTTTTGGGGCTATTTTTATCGTGCACTCCCGTTTCGCTCGATACATACCTTCCCCCTCCCCTCTCCACTCTTGTGCCCTACCTTTCTATCTCCAATTTCACCGCGCCCTCCCATTCCCTAAGGAGGAGAACAAGAAACTTAGCTATCGCGGACAGAACGCGCTCAGCATCATAAAAGACACGAATAACGACAGCGAACATAGGCCTATAGTACTGTTTTATCCGTATCCGAGTCTAGACTGGTCGGTAAAAGGTAGGGAAGGTAAAGTACCCGTCTAGCTAGTAAGCTCTCTCACAGCCTACAGCGTTATAGGGAGCGGCGTTCATCTCCGATCACGTCGGTCTTGAGCCAGCAGCGAGCATACACTCCAGCCTACGGCCAGGAGCACGCGGTCACGTGGGCGGTAGACCACACCTCTCACCACGTGTTCTGCCGTTTACCTCCGTAACCCACTTTTACATGTGTTACTACTCATTTTATCGACCCCGTAAGGATGAAAGGCTGAGTCGGCCTAGTTGGCCGGCCTATAGCGGACGGTTTACCCACATAAGTGGTCACCCGTCAGCTGTAGGCCGAGCGTAGGACAGGGAAAGATCGCCAGTTGAGACCGACGTTCTACCCACTGTACCACGCAGCCAACCTAGACTGGTCGGACGTATAATGAAATTAATGAAATTAATTAATTTATTAAATTATTCAGAACAGCAAACAAGGACATCATAGATGAATGTTGCTCCTTCTGTAACTTTCCCCTGCCAACCGAAATGCTAGAAATAAAAAGCAACAAATTCTGTAAGAAATGTAAATGTAACAAGAGCATGCTGAGGTATTTCAATATCAGTGTTAGCTAAACGTTTTTCCTTTGTTGTCATCGTCATACTGTTACACACTTTAGTTAAGATAGTTAAGATAGTTAGGTCATATCACTGTTTGTTTGTTTGCTGTTCCTATTTTTACCTTCTTTTATTTCTCCTACCATTCGTGGTAAATAAAGATGTTGATAATGTTCTCGACCTGTCCCTTCGTCCGTCCGTCTGCCCGTTTGTTCGTTCGTTCGTCTGTTACCAACTTGTGAACGCTATACTTCGAAAACGAATGAACCAATTTCAATAAAACTTAGCATAAATCTTGCCCCTCCGGGGGGAGGGGGCAAGGACACGAACGGTCGACCTCGGGTACCAGGAGGTCAAAGGTCAAGGTCACAAGAAGCCAAAGTTGTATGTGGAAGCCTGGCGGAGACATCATTTTCGAACCCTTGAGTGGAGTAGATAGCGGCATGCAATAAGCGACGGAAATTTTGCCCTTGAACAGGGGGCGGGGTGCGGGGTGTTACACGTATGTGTAGCTGCTCCCGCGTGTGCCGGATATGCGTCTTACTGACGCACTTGTTTACTCTCCCGAGCGGTCCTCGGCGTTAATTAGTTATATCCATTACAGTTGTCCATGTGAAGCTTTGAAAACAGACTGACAAATTCACCAGGTGGCACCACCCTGCAATGGGGCGCGGGGCGAGAAATACTGTGTCTGGCACAGGAGAACTATTCTGTTGCATCAGTGAAGACAAGTAGGCCTGATGAACACAGTCGTAAATATTGCAGTGATTTGATTCAACTCGCGACTGTCTAGCAAGGCATCAGTCAAGTATTTTAGCATTGCATACGAACGTTAAGGCCCGTTTATAGCGACACAACTCAACTCAACTCGACATCGAGTTGAGTTGAGTTGAGTTGCGTCGGCGAAGTGTCTATAGCGACGCCGATGCAACTCGCAACTCAACTCAACTCAACTGACCTACTTCGCGCTGATTGGCTGTACGCTGCAACGGGGTCAGTTGCATTGCCGATCGTCGGCGACAGTTGAGTTGCGTCGGTGAGGGTGTCTATAGCGACGCAACTCAACTCAACTCCACTTGACGTCGAGTTGAGTTGAGTTGCGTCGGCAAAGTGTCTGTAGCGACCCGCCGACGCAACTCAACTCAACGTCGAGGTGAGTTGAGTTGTGTCGCTATAAACGGACCTTAAAATGTGGACTCGCACAGTCGCTGCTATTTCCTCTAAAATATTTTGTCTAGTGTAGACATCCTCGATTACACGATCTGCTTCAACGAATTTGTGATGAAAACATCAAATAAAGCAGGTTTTTAAAACAAAAAAAACATGTTTCTCTAATCAGATGACTGAGGTCGGCAGCATACGGTTGTTGAAATATGAGAACGTACCACTAAAACGAAACATCACAAGAACGAAAGCCGAATTCGATCTAATTCGAGGGTTTCGTTCTAGTGGGATTTCGTTCTAGCAGGTCTATAATTGGGTTGGGTAAGGATGCAGGCTGACTGATACCAGTCTGATCTTCTTCAGCTGAAGGTCTACCTTTTAGTACATCCGTGCTTGTCTTAGGATCATGTTTATAGATACACTGTAGTTTGGGGTTATAGATACAGTGTAGTTTTGCAGGGTCCAACGACAACCTAGCAAAGATAAGCGCCAATAGTTGTTTTTTTCCTGTGAAATCCACGAAGATCTATCTTCCTCTGACCAGTGGACAGTGGTGGCCTGTCTGTGGCTGCGGTAGGTAGGGGTCCGGGACCAACTGAAGTCCCACAGAGGCCGTCGACGGGTGTGGACGACTGCAAAGCGCCAGATCGTGACGCGACTGCGCGATGGCGATCATTGGCTATTCATCACGTTGTTTTGCGCCGGGTCGACACAAGCGTCTGTTAAATGAACCGGTCGACGGACGGTCTTAGTGCGCATGCGCACCCGGACATCCCTAAACCGCGGCGCCGACGTGCGACGGATCGGTATTATGCGCCTCCCGTCGTCGGGCCCAACTCAATTTGAGCCGTTAAGTCGACCAGCGCCGGCCGTCGCCGTCTGCCGGGACTTATAACGGCAGTCTAGGCCGCGGCCGTACCGCCGGCGTGACCGGAATGGCGAGGAGGGATCCGGACATTCCCCCCCTGGACATATTCCCCCGGACATTCCCCCTCTCGGACAATTTCCCTCCCTTACTAGGACATTTCCTCAGGCTGTTAAAGCGAAACTTTAAAAAACGCATTAACCAATACTCCTGACCTTAACCATCATCATCATCATCATCATGTTTACTAGAAGTTGAAAATTTGAACATATACATCTTTATTCGCTCAGAAAGAGCAGCAAGGAAGAAAACAAACAATAAAAAAGCAACAACAAAGAAACATTAACATTAACCACTTCGCTGCGGGCCCCCTGTAATACAGTGTGCGGAGACATGCGGTTGCTACAATGCGATATGCGTCAATAAGCTTCTTTTTTCTTTTTTATTCTTGTTATTATACTACCTACCATTTTTATGGTGCTTACCTTGTACTTACCTTGTGTGGCCTTGCCTTGAGGTCAACCCGCATGACAAGGCCTAGGGTTTAGCGGACTAGTCCATGAAGAAACCCATCCTTGTGGATCTAATTTTATTCAATCTGTTTTTAAAACTGTTCAG
>Ga0209149_1002118_pt1 | contig 10851 bp, 4 predicted proteins | sample WorMetTyACAVOLI2_FD_187423 | JGI IMG/M metagenome (GOLD analysis project Ga0209149, IMG submission 187423) | Marine gutless worms symbiont microbial communities from Max Planck institute for Marine Microbiology, Germany - Olavius algarvensis... ...
CGCTCGGATGATACAGAGCTAAACCAAGTAAGATCAAAGCCCGATATAGTCAACTGACCTATAAGAACTGCTCGTATCTTTGTGGACCATTATAATACTTGCACAATACTGTAGCACAGAGGCAGTTTTCTTTATATTTCCCTTCCTCCAGAGTCCAGACCAACATCACATCTCGGATGTGGCCAAACGGAGGTAAGGGGGTATTATCTACAGAAACTTTACTGTTAATCACACACGTCAGATTCCTGGATCAATAGTATTTACTGAATTTCATATACAGACACGTACTGCATCACACTACACTCACACATTAATTTTCACACCACACATTCATCACAGCACAAATGTATCATAAAAAATAAGAACCGATCGAGGTTCACAAAATACCAAACTAGGTCGTTAACTATCTGGAGATGGAATTATTTCATGTGGATTTATGGGCACAACTGGAATGCGTCATGAATTTTCAGTGGAGATAAAATAACATCAAAACACGTTTGTGGAATGCAAAAACGGAAAGGGATAAAAAGCTTTTTGTTAACAACACTGTGGTACTGTCAGTACGCGTAATGTAACAGAAAAATACACACACAAAAAAGTTAAAACACACTGACAATATTATCTGAAGCCACATACTCTGATATGGTTAATCAACGTTCAACATAATGCCTTACAGAGTGACATTTCAGCAACTGCGTAAAAGAATAAACGATACACATACTATTTAATAAAAGTCATAAAATGGGACGTTGTTTTCCAGTTTACGTAAACGCCTCAGAAATCATTAGTTTAGTGATAAACGTCAGTCATCAATGAAATTAATCCGTAATGTTAATAACAGCAAACAAACTAAAATGTCCGAGTGTTTGTAAGCGACACTTCTGCAGTCCGTGTTACTCATAAAGGCAACAAACGACAACGCAAAAACAACAGTCACTTGAAGTCACATCATACTCCACCAATGGACAACCGTCAGTAAGTAACAATCGCAACTAGAGTCTAGAATAGCCGTCGATCCAAGGGAGTCGAGAATGCCTCCGCTCAGGCCTCATGGGACCTTGATCTTTGACCTCCTAACCTCCCAAAGTTGAGTTTCATGCCCTTTCCCAGTGGACTAATTGTGCCAATTTGCATCAAAATCTGTTCACTCGAGGTTTCGTTTTCAAAATATCGTGTTCACAAGTTTGGAACAGACGAACGGACAGGCAGAAAACATCATTCCTTCTGCCGGTCCAGCCGGGTGGAGGCATAAACAAGAGCACTTAGAGTAGAGCAATATACTGATGAACGCAATCAAGAAAGTAACGACATGAACACAGTCTGTATTCTATGATATCCCGGGGACTCTTATAGTCAACGTAAGGTAACGGCAAGTCGGCGAACTATGCAGCGAGTAGACAGAAAGCACTGTTTTCTCGTTGAAGTCTTACAGATGAACTCAACCTAAAGCAGTCGTCGATGAACGTACTGGCAGTTTCACAGTTCACCGCCGTCGTTCAGTCCGGCGGCACTTACAGTTTCCGCAGCTAGCAGCGGCGACGCAGCGGGAGCTGCAGGATCACTGGAGTCGCCCACGCTCGACTCTGTTCTCATCACGTCGTCTCTATCCTGTTCCTCGTTGAGACTCTCAGAGGTCTGCGGCGGCTCGGCTGCGCTGGCGGCAGTGACCGAGTCGAGGCCGGCAGGCGGCACGCTCGACGCCACGTTCTGGTCCGAGTGTGCCTCGCGCATGTGCTGGCGCAGGAACTTGTTGGTGGCAAAGCGAGCAGCACAGAACGGGCAGACGGTTGACTTGGTCGGGATGCCGAGGTGTGTACGAAGGTGTACGCGCAGGTCGTACTTGTACTTGTACGTGCGCGTACACAGGTGACACTGGAACGGGCGGGCACTCGTGTGGACAGGCAGATGCTCGTGATACTTGGACTTGAACAGGAAAGTCTTGTTGCAGTAGTCGCAGCGGTAGATCTTCTGTTCCGACGACGTATGGCCGGCATCTCCGCTCGTGCCGGCGGAAGGTGGTTCGCTGCCGACTGTTCCGCTGCCGCGCTTCGACTCCGGTGTGGACGGCGGCAGAAGCGGCGACGCAGACCCAGGCATGATCACCGGCGCCCCCGACGGCGTCGTAGCCGACTTCATACCAAGCAGGTTGTGTAGAGAGGCGTTGAGAGGAACGCGAAGTGGAAGACCGGCTGACATCGCCAGCGGCGGCGGTGGCGACATCAGCGCCATCGGGATATGCCCGGCCGCTGCGGCGGCGTACTGGGACGCCAGTCGGCGCGCTGCCGTCGCCATCGCTTCCGACGCCGCCGCTGACGGCGTTTCCCGCTTGATCCACAGCGACGGCGGCGTCGTCTCGGCGGCTGCGCGGTAGAACGGCGGCGGTCGGGCGTTCAAATCAGCGGCGTTCGTCGAACTCGTCGAAGTCTGGCCGTGGAACGACGGCTGTTTGCCGCCGCTGGCGTTCAGCAGCCGCTGACGGATCACGTTGCGCACCTGCGCCGTGTAGTCGTGAGGTGAAGACAGAAGCAGGTCATTACCGCTGTTCGACGCCATGTTTCTGGGCACTGCACGTTGCGGAGACTGAGCAACGAACGAGTCATCCGGCAGCGAGTTATTGGTGCGATTCATGGACATGTCGTGAATAGCGCTGTCGTCGGCGCTGTCATCGACGTCCAACTTGGCACCGCTGTCGCCAGCTTCCGGGCTGAAGGACCCGGCACTGGACATGGTCTGTCGAGACACAGCATTACTCTGAGTGCCAGCGGCTTCGTCGTCGTCGACCAACATCGACGAGTGACCGTCGTCAACGTCGTCGTCTCCGACAAGACTACAGTCGTCGTCGTCGGTCTCTACGCTGCCGCCCGCTCCGACGTCGTCCACCTCACCGGCGTCGTGGGGCGCCCATCTCACGTTGTTGTTGCTGTCCTTCGACTGCGTCGTCGTCCCCGACGACGGCCGGCCGCGAGACTTGGCCGGTGTCCTCGGCGTTGCCTGGGCAACGTACAGGTGCCCGTCGCTGCGCCGCAGTGTCCCACCGACACCCACGTCGACCGGCCGCTCGCAGTCGCCATTCACCAGTCCAGCGAAACGGTCACAAAGCTGAACGACGGTCGTTCGACCGCCCTGCACCGTCAAGCACACGGTCCCCTCGATCAGCACCGACGTCACGCTTCCGGTTTCCTTCTTCCAGAGTTCGAGAATGGCGCTGGAGAACAGATGGCGCAGCCGCTGATGCTGTAGATCCGGCGCCGGCATCGTGGCATGCAACCAACACTGTTCAGCTTGTCTTGCAGCTTAACTGAAAACATCACAAACAACAAAATCTGCAGTGCAAGGCACAGCAAGCATATCCGCCCCGGAATTGCAACACTGCACTTGACCACATCGGACCACATGCGGCGAACGCCGGCGAAGTTATAGTCGAAAAACAATTTCGGCATTTTCGCGTGCATGACCTTGACCTTTGACCTTTGACATTTATCTCAAGGAAACCGGACCATTTTACGTGATGGACCCACCGACGGACGGACAGAACCAACCAACCACGAACATTTCAGCGCTTAGTGACTATCTGCTTTATTAGCGCTGTTATATAAATAGCCTTACTTACTTACTTACATACCCACGTGTCGTGCCCACAACAGTGCACGCTGCCCGGTTGTAACCGAGGACGAGCAACTACACTTCACGTCGTTCACAGCCACCTATTCAGCTCACAAGAAAAACAGCGACAAACAGATAGCGCCTTTGCGCGGACCTGAAACAGTTTACAAACTGACGTCACGCTGTCAGCGTCATCACCAGGGTTCAAACACCATCTCAAGACGGTAGGCCTACTTTTCGCCCTCGCAGCTTCAGCTGCGCTTGACAATCACAACAACTCGTTGTCTCTGCGCCGCGAATCGCGTCGTTTTGCTTTACCGCACTTTTTGCCGCGCCACCCAATGCACAGCGCGGCCTATGCCGTCGTGCGGTGTCCGTCCGTCCGTCCATCTGTTTGTCACGTTCGTGTATTGTATCCAAACGTGTAAACTTTTTTCACTACCTGATATACCCGACCCACCATTCCAGTTTTTAAATACCAGCTGTCATGGCAATATTCCGACGAGGACCAACCTAACGCGGGCGACGAATGCAGCCGGGGTATGAAAATCATGTTTTTCAACTAATATATCGCTTTATCTCTGACATGATACAAGATAGGGCCACTATAGAACGCCAGTAGGAACTCGAATGTATCTTCATTGTCAGCCACAGCCCATCGTTCCCACTCCACTATGGTTAAGTAAGTAAGTAAATAAGTCTTAAATTTATATAACGCATTACGCAACGCCTCTAATGCGCTAAGTGTTCAAGTGCATTCCGAAACAGATGCGTCTTTAGCGTCTTCCGGAAATTGTCGGCACTGTGTAGTCGACGGCAGAAATCTTATCGAGAAGTCGCAGGTTTGAATGAACATAAACCAAATTTCCGTCAGTCGATTTCTCTTCTTGCTACGGATAAAGTCACGTGTATCAGATCTCGAACGAATATTTACGAATTTTAATTTTTTTTTAAATCCATGAACTTTAACGAATTTTAAAACAAAGTCACGAATTGTCAAACTATGAGAGAAATCAATAATAATCACCATATCTTCAAGTATTTATTCAACTTAATCTGAAGCGTGAAAAAACTAAGTTAAATTATCACTAACCACTTAAAATATTACTAACCACCACTAAGTGGGGGTTCACGCGAAAATTTCACTAAATATACATGCAGTCAGTCCAGAAATGTTAGTTTGGCATGCGCGAAACTCGTAATCTGATGCACAACATGACACGCTCGTGTCATATAATCTAACTCTTACACTCAGGATTTGGGTAACCGAGAGAGAAACTGTGCAGACGTGTTATCCTGCACTGAAGCATTCACGTCCGAGCCTAGTCGGTGTCAGAACGAAATTCCGACCAACCACTAGAGAACGTGACGACCAACAGCAAGCAGCAAACGCCCAGAAAGTTACCACATCCCAGAAGCGGGTCAGAACAGGAGGGTCGGCGACACTACGTTCACAGAATTGACACACGCCGCAGTGTCAGCGTACAAAGTTCTGTCAACAGCGAGCAGCTTGGCTATGCGGGTCACGGTTATAGCAACAGCAAGATAGATATGCAAACGAGATATGCAAATCGATTGCTGTCAGGTGTCAGGCACGCGGCAACCATGTAACCTTCTAGAGTTAGACAGCTACTGTAAGCCGCCGTAGACTACATGGGGCACCGGGGAGCCACCTACACGCGGAAGGTATGATTATACAAAAAAGAGGCCCTATTGGGCCAACACCGCAAATATGCACCTCACTCACTCCATAAAAATCGGGCAGAGTGTACCCCCAGCTGTGCCCCCTAACGGCAATTTTTCAGAAGTCCCTAGAACAGTTGCCGAATCTAACCATCCCCCGGAGTACCGGCCCCCACCTCGGATACACTAAATTAAATCTAATCCTAATCATAACCCTAAATTTTAACCCTAACCGGAGACGACGGGGGTACTCCAGACGGTTATTTGTGCACACCCCCTATAACTTACAGCAACATCTAGCTGCACACCAAATTTGAACTTCCTACCTCAATTTGTTGCGGAAAGAGCATGGGGTTACAAAAATGTGACCGATCCCAGGTCAGGGGTCACGTTATGTGGTCGAATAAGCATTCTGTCGGCTGAAATAGCCCCGTGTTTCGTTGGGCCCTAAAATGCTGATGTAATTATCGCTTTCTTGCAATAGTAATTTTGTAAATGTTGAAAATGACCTAATTTGCATAATTCATACAATTTTTTTGAAAACCCGCTCTGTAAATTTGTAGCCATTGCCTCATATCATACCAAGTTTAATCAAAATCACACTTAACCTGACAGAGAAGAAATTGCCCACAAAAAAAACAAAGCCAGAGAATTTGTAGCATAATTTAAATTAGCAGTGACGAAATTTTTATGATATATGGAGGACTTACTCCTGAGTCCACTAAGGACACAAATGCGATTGCACTTCCAACAAAGCCTGTGTAATACCCTTACCTGAGATGTTTTATTTTAACGGCGTTTTACAGAACTGCAACAGACTATTAGTCCAATGGAGAAAGCTGGACCATTAGATTGTTGTTGCAGCCATCAGCCAGTGGCGTCACCGTCTCTCTGCTTGCGTCAGGGCTCACGATGGACGTTTTGGGCACATTTTGTGATGTTTTCATAGTTCCGTATGTTAAGCTAATGTTGAGAAATTTCTGAATTTCGGGGTTTTACTGTTTCGTTTGTCGCCAAAATGTAATTTGTCTAAAACGTTTTATCAGACATTGGCATTACGCAAATGACATGGAAGACATAACTATAGCCAGCCTCGCAGTTTTCCCTTAAATTGTGACGCAAAAAATACAGCGTTTTGCTGCGGTTTCGTGACGCTATGCTAAAAAGTAGTTGTGGACACACTGTATAAGCCATTAGATATAGAATATCACTACTCGCGTCAGAATAGCTCATAACCTTATCGAGTGACCTTGAACCCTCTGAAAAATGACCTTCACCTTGACCTGTGAACTCGTCCGCTATTTTTTTCAATCTACGATAACTAGCAAGGACAAAGCAGATATCTACAACAGTTTTCAAGTTATCAACTTATCATGCAGACACACACACACACACCTCTAAGTTCTAACGTTTGAATCCGATATCCATATCATAACTGTATGAAAATCTAGTCAAATCTGAAAAAAATAACAGTCTTCAGACACACATTCTCAACTGAAAATAACACTACCTCGATAATAGGTACCGGTACCACTGAATTTCTTGGGTATGGTTTCCTATTAGCGTTCCATAGTTGCTACAGGCTTACGATAGAGCCTTTGGCCACAATTTACGAAACGTTATGTGGTCGAATGCGCCTGCCACTATGTGACAGGCGCATTCGTCAAATACTCACGTTCACTTCGTCGTCAATATATTGATATATTTACTACCACGTCGTACCGAACAACAAACAACCTTTAAAAGTCGCTAGTTAAAAGTTGCTATACCTTCAACGTTGCAATGCCATCTGATTTCTAGCCGAGCGTTACCATTATTAACGTCCATAGATGTCTTTTTCTGTCAGAGGCAGGCGTGTCTATTGATACTAAGGACATGACGAGATATCGAGGACAGTAAGTTGGTGTTTTGCGTTATGTATGTCACAACTCACAAATATGAACAAGAAGCTCAGCTGTCGCATACAGGCCGCGCGATGCTTCGTGTCACTGAATAATTATCTAAGTCACTCAAGGTCATTCGAAATGATATCCGTCAGTATGGCACATGTAAGTCACGATTATAGTATTCCATTGTAACTATGTCCCTATCTCGTACCGTTTCTCAGATATTCAGCGTTAATGGCGTGACCGTTAAATCTGGGTTTTTAGTCATTCAAGGTCACTCGAAATAGCACCATTCGATAGGTCGCATGTCAGTTCATACTGGGATTCCATAGTAACTGTGGCCCCATCTTCTATCATTTCCGAGAGAAATCGTAATATTTTCCGTACCCTACCTGCAGTCGACGCCCCTGTTAGGAGGCGGGTCCCCGTCTGAATATCGCCATAAGGTTTGGTATGGAAGACTAGAATGGTGTTGTGATGGTTAAAAAAGTTTTATTTGTTTAGCCGTTTCGACACAATACCGGCATGTGACGCACAGACGGACGGACAAGGAGACATCTTGCGAAAGCATAGACCGCGCTATGCATGTGCATCGTGCGGTAAAAATGACGGGAGTCCTACCACCACATTACACGATAGCGCCCACACCGTATACACTTACAGCTGCCCGCATTTGCGCCGAGTGTATATGCGATCACGTGGCAGCTGTGCGGTGACACAGCGACCGTCCGTAGTCTACCTCCTGGCGACAGACCCCACACACAGCCAGCCTACACTCGAGCCAGGCGGCCGCGCAGTTTCGCGGCACATGCTAACGTGACCTAGAAGGCCACTCGACGCCGGAAATTGCTAGTCAGTCAACTGACTCACGCATATACCCGCACGTCGGGCAGCTCAATTTCCAGTAGTCCTTGCACCCGTCGGCCATACTGTACAGCCACCCGGACCTATACATACAGACTGTCTACCGTATGTAATGCTATACAGCGGCTGTGTCCTGTAACTGCATCGTCGTGTACTATAATACATCTTACTAAACTGAAAAACATTTCGCATAGTTACCAGCCGCCAAATCGGGTATTGTTTTCAACGTGTCTGTCTGCTTCTGCGTGTCTGTCAACAAACACAACGTGATTCTGGAGAGATGTCTTGTAGTGTGAACCCTCATATAAGTGGCTGTGTCTGTTGTCGCCGGTGTTTGTATGTCTGTCTGTTCCACTAACTCAGCAAAATCTCGTTAACGGTTAACGCGACAGCGCTGCAGCCGCTGGCACTGCAGATATGAAACCTGGCAGATGTGTGTAAGCCTGCCTGGCAAGCCTGGTGTGATTGGCCCTCGACGTGGTTGACTAACCATCGTCCTTCAGTGCTGTGATACTGTTGGTTGGATCAAGTAACCGGTAGAATAGTCTCCGAAATCACCTGTGATGTGTCGAGTGGGACGTTAAACCCTTTAATCGCCACATTAAAAACTCTTAAAGGGTTAACCTAGCATTCGTGATGAGTATAGCCAACTTTTATCGCGCTCAGCTATGCTAGAGTACGACTTCGCCATACAGGCGGCGTGTCCGTCTGTCCGTCTGTCACACGCTGGTATTCACTCAAAACTGACGATCCTAAGATCACGCGGTTTTCACGCTTACCCAGGACTTCTATGTCTGTTACAAACTTTCATACCCTAAGGCCTAGGGGAACCTTCCTTGCTAGGGATTCAAACGAGACTGGCTGACTGGGGTCGGTAAAAACGGAGAAAAACGCATATTTTCGAACTATAAATCATTATCTCGGAAATGATAGAAGATAGGACATCTGATTATAATGGACGACTAATATTACATCGTATATGGCTTATGAGTGGTACCAATTTCGATGACCTTGAATCGAAGGTAGGTCATGCCCACCGGTCACCCCCCCGCCAGGTCAAGTGCCCCCTCCCCCCACCCCCCGTAGTGCACACAATACACAACACAATCAAAAAGTGTAATGTGAAGTCCCAATTCTCTTTTCGTATCATGCACGTAGTACTGCACTAAATTATATTAAACGAGGCGGGTAATTTTTTTGGAAACTGCCACTAACCTATCCGACCCACGTCAGTGAGGGGGCAAGTGACCGGTTGGCTTTGACCTAGGAGGCAGGTGACGGGGGGGGGCAAATGACCGGACACCCCTTGAATCACCAGAACGCGCAACATTACCCTATACGCTCTTTCCGGGGCTCGCTGTGTAGCAGTTAATGAACACAGACCCACGCAATCAGCTCCACGTCAGTACAGTTTATAGGTTTGGAGTATCGTGCATAAATTCGCAGGGCGAGTGATTCCTAACCCAGATTTCAAGATCACGCCATTATTTGACGTTGAATATCTTACAACAAACTCTACAGATAGACTGTTGTATGCGTGTGTCTTCGTAGGCAATGGGCTTGAAGGCTTGGGCAATGAAGTCGGTTAATGTTGGAAATGTTGAGAAGTGTTTTTTTTTGTTACAAAAAAAATTCTTAGTAAATAGATAGCCAGATGGGGCGTAATACGTGACATCCATCCATCCATCCATCTATGAAGTCACTTTGAACTTTACAAGTGTAGCATCTACCTTGAACAATACAACACTTCATGGCGCCTAACGCGTTTCGCTCGCAAAATCGTAACCATATGCTGTGTTGTGCAAGTTGAATTTCCTGCTTTATTCTTATTTATCATGGCGGCCAATGTTTATAGGTTTCGAGTTTGATCATTAATGCAAATCTTCATTTCACCAATAAAATGGTAGATGATGGAAAAGAAAAGAAAAAGAACAAAAACAAACTTAACTAATAAGCATTTACAGGCAAAACTTATCTGAAAAATATATACTTTCCGACGACGACCAAGCTGAACACTCGGCAGTTCAAAATGAAACAGTTCTTAATTATCTTGTTCCATGCCGGTTGCCGGTAGCCAATGATACGTTGTCCAATTAAAGTTACTCAGTTACTGAATGTCGTCGAACGCGACACAGCTGATGTTTTTGTATGTTATTTTCAAAATACGTTGTCAGATGACCCCCTGGTAATTTTGTCGACCCTCCTTGTTTGTCCCTCCGTTGAAAAAATCCTGCGGACGCCCAGCGCATTAGAGGCGTTGCGTAATGTGCTATATAAATTTAAGACTTACTTGCTTACTTACATGTCTGTCTGCATGTAAGTTTTTATTTTAATTTGTACCGCATGTATACATATGGACCCCAGAACATTTATTTTGTTATATAAAGCACTAGTCCGTCCGCATGTAGAATATGCAAATTCTGTTTGGTCCCCCTACAAAAAAGGTGACATAGAAGCCATTGAAAAATTCAAAGGAGCCACCAAACTTGTGATTTCACTAAGAAAGTTACCATATAAAGAACGTTTCCAGCATTTAAACTTATACTCCTTGAAAGAAGACTTAGAGGGGATATGATAGAGGTCTTCAAAATTTTACATCATGTGTACGATAGCAGTGTAGCACCAGAATTAATACGCAATACATCTGCTACTAGAGGCAACAAATACAAGCTACTAAACCATACTTTCCATTACAATTTTAGAAAATTTTCTTTTACTGCACGTATCGTAAATATATGGAATAGTTTACCGGACTATGTAGTTGATGTTAACTCTGTTGCAGTATTTAAAAAACGGTTGGATAAATTTTGGGCTG
>Ga0209149_1002119_pt1 | contig 10851 bp, 5 predicted proteins | sample WorMetTyACAVOLI2_FD_187423 | JGI IMG/M metagenome (GOLD analysis project Ga0209149, IMG submission 187423) | Marine gutless worms symbiont microbial communities from Max Planck institute for Marine Microbiology, Germany - Olavius algarvensis... ...
CTGCATGTGAAAAGACTGGATCCTGTCACTGTCTACTTTGCGCATTGTCCACGTTTCAGAACCATATAACACTACCGACTGCACAAGAGAGGTGTATATTCTGAGCTTGGTGGAGAGACTGACAATGCAAGAACTAAATAAAAACATACAGTATAACGTGGTGCACTCACCCGTGCGAAGACTCGGACACGCCCATCTGTAAGGCGGGACTTATTCTAGAGCACTGGAGCAATTACGGTCCAATGACTTTTGTGATGCCACCAACAATGAAACCTAGGTTGTCCTTTTCCTTAGCCAATGAGGAACGGCTGCTCCAAAACTACTCTAATTTTTTAGAATTCCCCATATTTTCAGCAAGAACATGTAAGAGCTATACAGGCTGACTTTGCTCCAAACAATTTTATTTCTATCCTGTCTATACTGGACATCGTCACCTTGGATAACAATAATTCTATGGATGCAAAGTGTGGACTGTATCACACAGAATGTCACTAAACTCTGGTTTCTGAGAAAAATGCTAAATATATCATGGACCTAAAACATCAGGAGTTGTGACATTCTGAATACAGACGCGACACAGACAGCTGATGAAAGTGATAGTGACAAGACACGATTTCAGGAACATGCAGAGTTACGAAAATTTATGTTTAACAGGCACAATAAAAGCAGTTCAAGTAACAGGAAAACAAAAATAAATCAAAAATTTGGATACTAAACACACGTATGCAAGCACAGGTGTCAAAACTGATACATATAATGGACGGATTTCAACGTCTACAGTCGCCGGTCGTCGAGGCCAGTTGTGACATAAAATCAGGCTGATGATCAAGACGATGGAAAGATTTGTTAATAACCAGAAAAAAACATAATCCTTGTTGAAAGATTAAAAATTACGACTAAATAATACCATATACTACAATAAAAAACATACTACTAAAGAGCATTATAGATACCAAAAATAATAGAGAAAAATAATAGAGAAAAACTATTATGATATATAATTACAGCTTCAAATTTGTCATGAGATGTAGATGTCTTCATCTGCAAACAACTCATTCCAGTTCAAACAAACAAGAAAACAATGCCAGAAAACTTATCATCATCATTTCTAGCTTGCAACGTTTGCAGAGTCACTAAATAAACACTGCAGACTTCAAATCAAGCAACAAATATCTGCCATGCACAAAACATCTGTAGATAAAAGCACACACTGGGCCTGCCTTGGTAGCTCAGTGAGCTGTTCCACTGAGTCACAAAGTGCACTGGCCATGTGGCCGTCAGGCCGCGGAGGTCTAGGGTTCAAATCCAGGCCCTGCAGCTTCTTTGTACATGCGGGCTAATCAGCACACATTCAGAGATTAATATATCTCACGCACGCACGGAGTCTCTGCCTGCGTCCTCTCATCTGTGACAGCCCACTAGAACCTGGTTTAAGGGCGCCCAGATCTCTAATGCGAACCAGCACTGGGATAACAGATGAGGCCGCCGGCCGGCACAATAAGTAGTGCACGGCCTTAGATGGTTGGCTGGTTGGTGTTTAACGGCACTTTCAGCACAAAAAGGCTATATCATGCCATAGGAGAGTAGTGGGTAAGATAGTTGTGACGGGATATCACGATGAAGATGAACAACTAAAACAGTAAAAAAGGAACTAAAAATATAACGAAAAACCACAACAGTTCACACGACTGTTTTGTTTAAAGGGTAACGAGTCATGAAGCAACTGGTCTTTGTGGAGACTAACTCTTCGACATCGGCATCATTTGGACACGGCCCGGCTGGCAAAATAGCCGAACAAACCAAATCTAAGACAACATAAGAAAAACCAACACACTCAAAAAACACAATTGAAAAAACCAAGCTACCCTGGTTGACCCGGCCAGGATACGAAGTGGCCTACTCCATACAGGCCCGGGACCACACGGTTTTGCCAGGACTAGCACTGAGGCCAATTTACTAGTGGTCAGTTGTGCATGCCGTGCTGGAAGGAAAGGTGGGAAGTGTATCCAGGTGTAGGTGGTGCGCGGCTGCCACCACTTTTACTGGCAGTGCGTGTGTGTAGTGTGAGTGAGGGAAGAGGAGAGGAGACTGAAGAGCCTCGTGCCTGTTAGTTTATGAGCTAGGCTTGTACGTTGGGTTTCTTTAAGGCTGTGTTATGGTGCCGGCCCAGACGATATGGTACAGTATGGCACAGAAAGCACACAATGACAGTTCAATACACAGACACACCTTTATTGACGCCGACGTCAAACAGTTGCCGAGATGTGCTCAGCGTAGCAACAACAAGCCGGAACTTTGTGATTTCATCGAGGGTCGGGACTCGGAAGCCGCCTGGCACTGACGCGTCTGTGTTCAGCAGGCAGTACTTCAACACTGACGGGTGGACGGACTGAGTCCAACGATGACGATAAACAATTCTCAGAGGCACCGCCTCCGGGTGCTGACTCCCAGACACATATGGATCTATGTAGTCTTTTATGTACAGATCTGCTGCGCTGCAATAACACATCACACACAATACCATTATGTACTACTAGCAGCTATTTTTCCTGAAATAAACCTTTAACTCTTTAATGATCATGTATACTGGGTGCTAGGAGTAGCCAACTACTGTACAGCACGTGTACTGTAACCACGTATGTCAACTAACATCAACGATGGCGACACTCCTTACATCAGTGCTATCTTCCACACGTTTATTCTCTAAGTCATTTTCAGGCAGATTCCTGCTGGTGTTTCCGAAGCAGTGTAAAACATGTGGTTGAGCAATGCCCCAGGACAGGATCCAACAGTATGAGAAGAGAGACTTGTCATTTATTCCATCTATCATGTCCGAGACTTATATGCTACATAAATGTTGTTTAGTGAACAGATTAATTCACATCAATATAACGATATAAACTAACAAACGCACAAAAAAACTCAATGCAATAATAGAGTGTGACAGACGGACAGATATGACAGACGGACAGATATGCTGTAGCTGATATGCATAGACAGCTGCCACACATAAAAATATGCACTGCGGAAATTTCTAACAGCAAGTGTAGTATAGTATAGTATAGTATAGCAGGGTTTAATGTCCTACCCAACATTATACAGGTCATTTTTGGCATGATTTTACAGGTCACATGACCCAACAAACAGTGTCATAGCACCGAAGGACAATGGCTAGCTGATCCCACCAGGCTCGATTGCTGAAAGATAAAAAAGGGCATGATCCAAATTTTTTAGCTGTATAGTATAGTATACAGCACCACGAATACCGAAGATACATAGGTGTTTGGAAGATAGAGAGCTAAACCAAGCACAATGAAAGCCCAATCTAGTCGTTCTACCTATAAGAACTGCTCTAACAGCAAGCAGTAAATAAATAAAACTACACACAGAGACACCAGCTGTTTAGTACCTGTTGGAGTGTGTACAAATAAGGATCCGTGTGCCAGGCTGCTGAAGTATTTCCAGTGCAGTCTTAGCCATTGTGAACGTCTTGCCAGTTCCAAATGGACCCATGAGTAGTACAGGAGGAATAGGTAGATTGTGATCAGCTGTGCCTAACAGTACTGCCTTTCTCTGTTGTAAATTCAGTCGGTCTTCATTGGCCACTTTAAACTCTCTGTTTATCACCGCAGCAGACCAACAAGATACAAGAAATCTAACTGCACATATCGTATTAACAGCTCGTCACTAACTTTCATTATGCCTGTAGAAGGTGCAATAGTCCATACTAAATAGAAAGTCTTAACAAGAGCACTCAGGGAGTGCAAACTCTGCCAACACCGTTGCGCTGTCGCCCTGTGGTGAGTGAGCATATATCGTACAAAATGCCCCATTTGCTAAGGCTGCTGCAGTGTCGCCCTCTGGCGAGAGACAATATATCGTTAAAAATGGTTGGTTATCGCCCAATATTAAGGAAAGTGAAAACCTGATCCTAGATCCACATCCAGATCTGGATCAAAACAAAAAATTCATCACTTCTGGAGGGTCACCCCTTGCCCATGCCTACCGTGTTTGGTCGACATCGATCAGTATGTCCGTGAGTTATCCCGCGGACACATAAAATGACTGAACAAACGATCATACAACTTGGCTCAGTAACGAGGGGTAACTAACCAGGCTAACAGGTATGGTATGGTGTCATGGGGTTTAATGTCCCATTCGACACATTATAGGTCATTTCGGGACAATTTTACGGGTCAGATGACCAAACCAACGATGTCATAGCACTGAAGGACAATGGTTAGTCAACTAGGTCAAGGGCCAATCCCACCAGGCTCACCTCACTAAAAGGTAAAGTAGAAAATTTAACCAAAAATAAATAAATTTATGTAGCACCACGAAGTGCGAAGACACAGAAGCATTCGGAAGACAGAGAGCTAAACCAAGCACGATCAAAACCCGATCTAGTCGATCAACCTGTAAAAACTGCTTCTACCATTGTGCATCATTATAATAGTACACTGTAATAGTTCTGTTAATATTCCCCTTCCTCCATGTTGATAATGGCCGACTTTGTTGATGAATCTAGTACTGCCTGCTAGGTCGCCGGTTTAGCGCAGCGGCAACACATTCCAGTTGATCAACATAGTTACTCTATGCTAGGCCCGGTTAGTGCCTGGTGGGTGAAAGTTTTTGGACTGGTAAACCACCTCGGCATGGAACCAGGCACCTAGGCGTATTCTCAGCCTGAGAATGCCCAGGTTGGAATGAGCACCCGGCGTAAGCTGGGGAAGTAAACAGGCATATCGCGTGATACACCAGCCTGTATCCGTGGTCTCTCAGTGTTCGCTGAATGCATGGCTGTAGGGTTGGCTAGCAAAGATCAGCACTGACTTACAGGAAGCAGTAGCGCATTAGAGGCAATTACGCGTAATGCGCTACACAAATCCATGTTTACTTTACTTTCACTGCTCTTGGTGGTCCGAGTTACACATTTTTGTTACGAAGGCCAGTTGTAGTTTTCTTTGCTAAAATTCTTCTTTCCACTTTGAAATAGACTTAAGTCTGTTTGCTTACACGCTTTCTTTCAAAGCATTCATTTCACAGTGAGTGAGTGAGTAGTTTCTTAATGGCACATCAGCACAAAAAGGCTATTTAGTGCCATTCATTTCTCAGTGACAGAGTGAGATATCCTAAATGAAAAATATCAATCAAGAATTATATTATTAAAATTATAAGTAAAAGAGCTGCTGAGCACAGACAACATCTGTGGTCAGTAATTCTTACATTATCTCCCACAAAATCACACCCTGAAAATCTCACCTTGATTTGTCAATGCAAGACTGAATCGTACTCGGCACAGCTCCACATGGAAACTGTGGAAACACTAAATCAAGATCCACCATTCTGTCCACTGCCTGATGTAACTCACAGTGTGGAATTCGATTCAAACTGAACTGCATCTGTTACACACGGTCACAACTTCTGAAATAAAATGCCCGACTTTGCATATAGCATAAATTTAACTAGATTGTGCTCAGAGAGTACAAACCTCTGCCAGGGGAACAAACCTCAACCAAAAGTGATCCAGGATTCGAATACAGATTTCTGGACTAATCCAGATTTGGGTCTGGATGTCTGCCGGATCGCGCCCAAAATGTTATGGATTCATTATCTTGTCGACGTCAGTCATTTCACCAAGTATCGTGAAAATCGGCCGGTGATCATATCAGGAATGCCAATAAATCTAAAATCCCCTATTCTGCAATAGTGAGATTTAATAGAAAAGTGATCTGGAATCCCTATCCAGGATCGGATCACCACGAAAAGTTAGTCAGTTCTTCCAATCGGTAGGCCCAATCATAATACCAAGTTTCAATGAAATCGGTTCATTACTTTTGCATTAATCCTGCTCCCAGACAGAATGACAAACAAACCGACCTGATCACATAACCTCTGCCTTAGCAGACACAACAAAAACATAATGAAAGACAATTATGTTACAGCCAACTGAAACTGCAATTAACTGTAATTAACAGAGAGAGAATTATAAAAACTGATCTTTTAACACAGTTGACTTCATTGTTCAATGGCTTGGGCGAACACAACTATCAGGCAGAACTTTTCTGAATGGTATGGTATGGTACAGTAGGGTTTAATGTGCCACTCCACACATTGTAGGTCATTTTGGAGATGACTTTACACATCAGGTGACACAACTAACAGCATCACAGCACTGAATAATATGTAAATCACAAAATTACCATGAACGCCATCCTATCTCCATCTTTGAGTCTGAGATCAGAGACACATCGGCTTGACAACCGAAGATAGATGACACTTTTGCCTTTCTCCTCCACAAGAGCTTCGTACGCCTGATCACATCGTCACTTACAATTACACTCATTCTTCACACTGCCGGCACAAACAACTGGGCACGCTTTATGCCCAGACCGAGATAATTGTCAGATCTGCCACGGCCGGCAACACAAGTAACCATCAGACAAAGTCAATCACTGGCTGTGATACAATAAAGACTTGAGTAAAACAACAGTGTGCTCTATTATTTTTGTGAAAATTCTGCCAGTTCAGAAAAAAAACTGTTCTGTCTAGAAAAATGCATAATGTAATGTAATGTAATTAAGACAATTTCTATAGCGCAATATACGGTACAAACTGCTGCTAGAGCGCTGAACATAGTCAATAAACAGTATACGTTGTCACAAACAGAATGACAGTCCAAACAGAAATGATTTAAGTTCTTTTTTAAAGGTAATAAACGATGTGGAGGTAGAGCGGAGAGCTGGCGGTAAACTGTTCCACGCTCGTGGACCTACCACGGCAAACGCTAACCTCCAAACTAATGCATTTGCAATGTTGTGTTAGAAAGAAGTTACAAAAACATCAACAAGCTAGTGACCTCACAAAGCTACAAAACCAATCAACGTCTCCTTCCCATTTGTAACATACCACCTTGTCAGATGTAAACAACAACTTAAGATATTTTCAACAAGTCCGAGTGTAGAAATCGATAAACTGTGACTGATAAACAACGACTGTTTAATGGCACTTTATCCTGGACAACCCAGGTGAGCCGGCACCAGAACTCTGAAAAACATTAACCCAATAGACCACCCTCAGTGTGCTCAGATTCCTCACAAGCACTCCCAACCTTCCACACCAGAGCCTCTCAGTCTATCTCTAGCAACTCATACTATGGAATACCCGGGAAACACCTGAAAGAACCAGAGGATAAGAACCTACACTTCCATTATACTCGCCTAATTCTAGATCTAATGAGGCCGTTGGTTAATCGCTGTTGCCCTCTCACTCACACCTCTCACTGTATGACCACTAGCAGGCCAGCAGTGATCACACAGATGTGAGTGATCGCTGTTCCCCTCTCACTCACACCTCTCACTGTATGACCACTAGCTGGCCAGCAGTGATCACACAGATGTGAGTGATCGCTGTTCCCCTCTCACTCACACCTCTCACTGTATGACCACTAGCTGGCCAGCAGTGATCACACAGATGTGAGTGATCGCTGTTCCCCTCTCACTCACACCTCTCACTGTATGACCACTAGCTGGCCAGCAGTGATCACACAGATCTGAGTGACAGTAAGCCCAGCCATGCAACCCAAGCTATTTTTACACCGGATGCCCTTTCTGCTGCAACCCTCCCTATTTCCGGGCTTGAGGACCGGCTCAAAATATGCTTGCATACGTGTGGCTAGACTTAACAAACTGTGACTGATAAAACCCACAAGAACGTCTAACAGCTGTTAACAGTGCCTAACAAAACAAGCTTAATAACGTTGAATGGCCACAAAAATCAGAAAAAAATATGACAGCTCTGATCTGCCATGGGCAAGATTTCATGCCCTTGTGCCCAGCAGCTATGAAACTACAACTACATAGTGCTATTGAAACATGAGTAATTTAAATTTAATTTAATTTAACCCTTCCATGGCACAATAAAACCGCAGAACAACGGACCATTATACAGTAATACGGTGATTGGTACACTGGCCGCTGATGGGTGGGCTGTTACATTTGGCACAGCCAGAATGGGCTTGGTTAAGTTTGCGGCCCCGTCCAGTCCCCTCCTCGCTGTACCAAATGTAACAGCCCACCCATCAACGGCCAGTGTACCAACTTCATATTATTCGATATGGCACTATAACTGCCTCTGAATTCTAAAGGGTCAATGCATGTTAAGCCGAGAATATGAAGCTCACCACGGCTGACTGCACGTTGAGGTCAGCAGAGACAGGTAGTAGGACGACGGTGTTAACGTTGAACAGGACGAGACGGCCCTCGGTCGTGTCCTCGCAAACCTGCTTCTCCAGAATGACGTGTGCAAACAGCTCACCATTCTGAGCAAACCGCGCTGGCTGTCCCGTGCCTGGCACCAGCATGAACCTCTCTATCGACTCCACTTTGACCCGCATGCTGTACCTACATCGGAGAATCATATTAAACATTACACAGCATAACCGACAGAAACTACACTTTTATTCTGACTTAATAACTCACTGTATGTAACACTGTAAAAAAAATGAGCAACTGACTGAATGCACAGTTTAACCCTTTATTATACAAAGGCAATTACAGTGCCACATCGAATAATATGAAGTTGGTACACTGGCCGTTGATGGGTTGGCTGTTACATTTGGTACAGCGAGGACGGGACTGGCCCCTAGGGCCTTGCTGTACCAAATGTAGCAGCCCACCTATTAGTGGCCAGTGTATCAATCACCATATTGCTGTATAATGGTCCGTTGCTCTGCGGTTTTAATGTGGCGATAAAAGGGTTAAACAAGCAAGTTAAATGCAGAAACTGCAAATAAGCAATTAATAACGATTCAGAGTACAGCATCTAAAGGAACATTCTGCCACCAAATTAAGACTTATCTTTTATCCAGTTTTATAATTAGATTACCTCAGATGCACAACTAACTTTACCACGTTTTAGAATTTTACTTTTTTTATCGTACAATGTTGCTGAGCTTACATAATTTGTGTCTGGCAAATTACTAGAAGGATGACGGTCATGATGAATAAAAAATAAGGGTCTAGGGCACTCATATGGTGCTTTATTACCTCTGTCAACGATAGTTGGAGGAGATAATGTAATTGTTCGTGTTTGTCTGTTTGCTTGTCTGTCTATCTATCAGCAGCATTACTGCAAAGTAATCAGCCGATTTCATTAACTTGACTTCACCAGTCAGGACAAGAGACTAACTGTGGTGGTGATCCAGTCCTGTTTTCCATTTCGCTCACCATTGCAGAATCGGGCACTTTAAGAGTTTCTCATACAGTGAGCAGCCACTTTTCATGAAACTGGTCAAGTGACTAACGCCAACAATCTACTACATTTTGGGAATGATCCAGCAGAGACATGGCTCCAGATCAATCCGGATATCTGGATTAAAATCCCGTATTGCTTTTGGCTGAGGTCTCGGAAAAAAGACTGGCATTGGCGGAGGCTCTGAGCACATCTAGCTTAAGACGCAAACTTGACAAGTTATTGGTAGTCATTTAATCAAAACTGCAGAAACTCCACACCATCTCTTAACAGAAACTATGCTGTTCAGAATACTGTGCCAGATGAGAACTTTACTTCGACCAGTTTAACGACAAAGCAAGAAAGATCCAGACAAAAATGCAAACAAACTTGGAATGGAATGCTAAGTCACAACTGTTACAATCACAACATTACGGACCTGGATATGTTGGCATACTGCGCAATCTCTTCGACGTAAAGCAGGTCATGCATGCGAGCTCTGTAGTTGTCAGCTGTCAACGATGGCTCAAGCAACACTCGAGATACTGTGAAGTCTGAACCAAACGGTGCCGGATACTTCATCACCAGCTGTTCGTTATCTTCCGACAGGTGACTCGGTCTGCATAAATACATCAATCAATCGCATCTGTCTATGAGTAATTCATAACAATGACTTGTACGCCAGTGTCTTACAAATACCAACTGTATTAACAGCGTAATTCTAGATTTAACTTGGTAAACAGTGACATCTTAACACGCTGCCACAAATCACGCCTCACATTCACCAGACACTTTTAAGTAAAGTAAGTAAACTGTGGATTTGTATAGCGGATCGTCACGAACACGCCTCTAATGTCCTACCGCTTGCTGTAAGTCGGCGCTGATCTCTGCTAGCCAGGCCCTTCAGCCAGGCATTCAGCGAACACTGCCAGACCACGGATACAGGCTGGTGTTTACTCTCCCAGCTTTTGCAGGATGCTCATTCCAGCCTGCCCACAGACGGCGGGCTCAGGCTGAGTAGTGCCTGGTTCTGCACCGAGATGGTTTACCTATCCAAAGATGGTCACCCACCCTGGCATTAACCGGGCTTAGCGTAGAGTAACTACTATGTTGATTGAGTCCAACGTGTTACCACTACACTAAACCGGCAGGGTGCACATCCAATCAAATCCAATCCAGTTTACTGAAGCACACAATAAACACGCATGCAGCATGACAGTTAACAATGACAAGATGCCAGACATATTCAAACAAACAGTAGTTAATAAATGAATTCTTAAAATGTTTACTACTACACTGGCCAGCACAAATGTGTGAGCACGCTGACACGTGAGAAAACACTGTCTGGTTACAGGAGGTAAAATAGCATGCAGACAATGTCCAGTTGAGCGTATTTGGTGACATAACTCCCGGCAAGCATTAACAAACCCACCAACAACATGTTCGATTTTAGATGCAATTACGTTGATGTTGAGCACCTTAACATCACTCACTCACTCACTCACTCACTGCTGCGCTTGACCAGCTGAGGGTCGTAGCGTCCTCCACATCGAACGATCCTGGCCCGCGATCCAGGCAGCACCAACAGATAGGCCAACGTCTTCTTCCACTTGCTGCAGC
>Ga0209149_1002120_pt1 | contig 10851 bp, 6 predicted proteins | sample WorMetTyACAVOLI2_FD_187423 | JGI IMG/M metagenome (GOLD analysis project Ga0209149, IMG submission 187423) | Marine gutless worms symbiont microbial communities from Max Planck institute for Marine Microbiology, Germany - Olavius algarvensis... ...
ATCTTCAACAGTTTCCCAGTTATTCGAACCGCAAGTGCAAAAAATCGCCGTTTTCACGTACCGCAGCCCACATTTTTGTTTCCCCTGGAGACGCCCCTGCGACTATCACGCAATATGTTGCATGGATAGAAAGACAATTCAATGCTTGTTAAACCCCTCGCAGCATGTATCTATCCACCTTCAATAGTTTCCGAGTTATACGATGCTTAAGTCAATGCGTAAGTCCAAAAATCGCTATTTTTACCACATTTTGGTTTCCCCTGGGGACGCCCCTGGGGCAATCACACTAAATGTTATACGGATGGAAAGAGATTTTGATGCTTATAAATTGTCTCGCTGCATGTGCCCATCTAACTATAACCGTTTCTGAGATACAGCGAGATATTGGTCGAAAATCGTCAATTTTTTTCATACCCCCCTTGCATTCGACGCCCCCGTTAGGGGAGTTTCCGTTGGAATAGCGCCACCCCGTTTAGTACGGAAAAACTAGAATGGCTTGGCTACCACGTGGTGAAAAAATTTCGAAGATATCTTTATTCGTTTTGGCGCAACTCACCAACGTGACAGACGGACAGACAAAGAGACGGACAAACAGACAGACAGACGGACACCGCATGCCTGCAATAGCCGCGCTATGCATAGCATCGCACGGCAAAAACGCCACCGTTGATGGTGACCGCATCGGAATTTCGCAACAGAGAGGCCGCGCGATGCTTCATGTGATCATGTCTGTCAGTAGTTGGCTTCAATAGTACAATCAATAGTACAATACGTCCAGCGCAATCTTCTATTATTAGTTACTTTCACTTCAGATTTGCCGCTGAATGCGTACATTTAAATTCTGTTCTCTTTTCTTCTCTTCGGCGTATTCACTGATGCGTGGCGATCTGTGCCGTAAACAGACGTCACCGTAACTGTTATAAACTATTGCACTGACGACCGTCAATTGTTGATCGCGCACTAAAGCAGTCATCGATCGATAGCCAACTGTTCGTCCAGAATTGCGATTTGTGCCTACCCCACCTGCTTTCGACGCCGCCGTTACGGGGTCCAGTTGTAATATTTGTTAGAATACTGTAATAACGTTCGGTGTGGAAAAACTACAATGGCGTGGCTACCCGACGGTGAAACAGTTTTGAAGATAATGTTTACTCGTTACGACAGAATACACGAACGTGACAGACAGACATACACCGCGCGACGGCATAGGCCGCGCTTATGCATAGCATCGCGCGCCAAAAACTGGAGTGGTGAGGCTACATACCAGGTGGTAAAAACGTTTGACATTGAGATTACTATTAGCCGTTTCGATACAATCAGTGAGTGTAACAGACAGGAGGACAGACAGACAGACAGAATTGCCCTATCGCACTTGCTTAATGTCTTTCGATGAAAATCGGAAAGAAAACGCTGCTGACGCTATTAAAGTAATAGATCTGCGAGGTTATAACTTACAAACCGTTATTAAACTGGCGTCAAAACATGGACACGGACGCAGGTTTGTATGTTTTTAGATCCGCCACATTTCACCGTGCGACCGAGCGAAGTTTATCAGAAGCGGCGGTCACAGACTGTATCAATGCCTTGCGTCGCGGACGGCGATCCCACGCCAACTGTCACGTGGCACAGGGTACGTCTATGTCATCTCAGCATGATTTTGTTGTTACTATTATCAGACGTTATAAAAGAATCAAACAAATTTAACTGCTAAGTTGCACACAGATACGTCAAGAACAGTATCGCGCTATTAACACCGCCGCAGACTCTGGTCAGATTTTCATATACATACAGTAGTAATGTCATCAACTTAAGTCTCAAAATCTATATGAATTTTGACGATAGAGCTAAGTCTGACGAGCTTTATTGATGCATGTAGGTGAACGGCATTCTGACGAGCTCGCGGACGATACTGGACGCCGGCAACTTGACCGTCTGGAACCTGGACATCGCTGACCAGGGCATCTACGAGTGTGTGGCGTCCAACGTCATCGGTGACGTCATCACGTCGACGCTCCTCGTTGTCGAGTGTTGGTTGTTTACATGCGAGTTTCATTAGTCAGTAATAATTAAGTAAGTAAGTAAGCAAGTAGTTTGATAGCAGGTGCAATTAGCAATACTATAACAGGCAACTGTGTATGAGATGATAACTTCTTGTGTTAACCGTAAACGTCTGTAAAAGGTCATTCACCGGTCAATCCTTGGATCGTCGTCGTCGTCGTCGTCGTCGTCGTCGTCATCGTCATCATCATCATCATCATTTATTGAGCACGGGCAGGAGCACAAGGAATAACAATTCGACACAGACAAGCAGTAGGCTGGCAAGGACAGTAATATTCACATAAGCAAGAACACTGACAACTGCCATAGATAAATAACAACTAGTCCTGTTCATACACAAGAAACTTTGACAAATCAACATGTAATAAACTTCTTTTAAGTTTAGCCAGCCAGGGATATCATAAAATGCTGAATATCTGGAAGACGATCAATCAATCGATCGATCAATCAGTTAATCAATCAATAAAAGCATATTTCTATACCACCAAGTCGCAAGCGAATCAAAGGCGCATTGTTAGTATGATTGACAGTTACTAAGACAATGATGTGGTAGCCTATGTCGCTGTACAGCGTCCACTGCTCACGCAGCATACAACGTCAGTGTCGTCGGAACGACTTCTGAGTCGGTCACTATCACGTGGTACCCAGCCTACGACAGCGGACAACATCTTCATTATGTCCTCTGGTATATCTCGCGTGTAGTTCTTATTTGATGGTCGCGTGCAACCAAAACGACCCATTCTCTGTTCTCATTTTCACGTGCATTTCAGTTTTCCGTTCTAAAGACCATAGATCAAAGCAGTGAGTGGCAAAGTTACATTTTGGGCTGTTTGTCTCTGCAGCTTTATACAGTTCACGGTCGTGTAGATCGCTGCGTGAAATGTAGCTGTAATTACGTTAGGTGACGTCGAGAAATACGACTGGCATGATGACTTATGACGACCCGTCGATGACGACAATGATGCTGACATGAGGCGGCCATGTTTCAAGATGGCGGGCGGCGTGACGACGGTGCATTGCGGGTTGTTGGCAGGTACAGATGGGCAGAGTCGGTCTCGTCACAATGGCGCACGCTGGAGGTGATCCCCAGCGACGCGTCCTGTGTTACTGTGCACAGTCTACAGCCAAGTAGCACGTATCTATTCACCGTCCTAGCACGAACTGTCGGCTCACAACTTACCGGACAATTCAGCAATGTCATAAATGCCTCTACAAAAGGTACCTCAGCTGTTTGTAATTTCTTATTATTACCTTGACCACGCCACAGCGGGAGAGATGTTGTTGTTGGCAGCCTGTGTCTGTAACTTTGTGTGTTTGTAAGTTGTTACAACCGTCTTTGTTTGTTGACAACATTATCATCATGCATAGACGGACTATGGCTCTAAGATCATCCCATTAAATGTGCCAGGTTGCAGCACTGAATGTGGCACCTAGCGAGCTTTGCTTTGTCTTGTCACACACAGATAACTGACACCCGTGTGACAGTTCATTGACCATGAGCTTCACACGACGCCACAAACAGTAGATTACATTAGGTTATACACTCGCACGGTAGGCTATATTAATCGCTCTCGTCTTTAGTGCGATCTTTGATGAAAAAAATACGGACAAACATGTTAATGAATTTCTTCTTATTTTTTTCTACGAAAATATCGACTTGAACATGCACGAAAAAGTACGTCAAGTTATTTATCTGTGTCAAGCTCGGCATTACTGGATATTTATTGTATGGCAAAGAAAGTAAACTGCTTAACTTCTGCTACAAAAGTTCTGATAATCATTAACTTTGTTGTAATAATAATAATAATAATAATAATAATAAAACTTCTATAGCGCCATAATGCCGTGGCTTCAGAGGCGCTGGCATAGTTCGTATTATAGTTCGTCGTGTGTAAGCCCACAAAACTGACGTGCCAACGGTGCCATAACGTCCCGTGCGAATATCGGAAAAGCGATCGTTCGATAGGCCTATTTTTACTTCGTTACGTAAGCCTATATTTCTGACATAAGCACTCGTATTATGATACATTTATGTGATAAGAAGAGAGCCTGAAGTCAAATGAGCTGGTTTGGGTCGGTTGATTGACGAAGGTTTGCCGACAAATCTGGCGCCAGTTTTGACGACTTCGTCATCAGCTTATCTGCAGATCAGTGATCCGCTGCAGCATCTTCATTCGCTAGGTACTCATTACTGTTTCCGTTCGTTGCATTACACATGTAGTAGTAATGCTACTATAGAGCTGCAGTGCTTCTGGTAATATTACTACTACGAGTTGTAAACAGCTGTCGAAGAAGACAGGCGTTGTATAGTCAAGATACGTTGTTTAACCCTTGAAAGGGCAGCGGCAATTATATTGCTACATCGAATAATATGAAGTTGGTACACTGGCCGTTGATGAGTGGGCTGTTACATTTGGTACAGCGAGGAGGGGCCTGGGCGGGCTGGGTCCCCGCCCAGTCCCCTCCTCGCTGTACCAAATGTAACAGCCCACTCATCAACGGCCAGGGTACCAACTTCATATTATTCGATGTGGAAATATAATTGCCTCTGCCCTTTAAAGGGTTAATCGTTTAACGCTGTTAGTATCGTGAAGGCCTATGCTAGTATGCTTTACCCGATGTTGATTGATTGATTGATTAAGCAGACTACGTGGAATTTACACTTACTTGCAGGGTCTATTTGTGTTTTACTTGAGTGATAACGTCGGTCACTCGCCTCCCCTTGTTCGCTGCGACCTAGACCTAGAAAGACCAGTCCTTGGTAAAACCGCAGGATCTCTTGACAACACGTCCAGTACGAGTCACGTTTTGAAGAGAGGTATCATAAAGCGGCATTATAAGTGCACATGCCTTTCGCTGCTTTGTTAATCCTAACTGTCACGTGACTCGACTGCGCAGATTGGCTATTACGGCCTCCGGTGAATCTGTCGGCCCTGCGTCTTCCCAACGGACAGATCCTGGTGCGGTGGCGAGCCCCACGGATCAACTACGGCGGCAAACCGGTCCTCTTCTATGCCGTCCAGTATCGCACTGTTGGCCGGTGGGTGCCGCTGATTGGACGACTGCCTGCTGACCGGAAGTCGTTCCTGTGGACGACGCCGTCACGTGGTACGACGTACCAGTTCCGGGTGGTCGGGTACTACGGACGCGACGAGCCGAGTCTGCCTAGCGCCACTGTTACCATCTACACTGGCGGTTAGTGAGCAAGTCACTATCATCTGTTGGACTCAAATCTAATCAGATCAAGTTGCCATTTACACGAGGTGACCACCAATTTACAATATATTAACGGGACTGACGTATAAGAAAGTAAAATAGTGAAATAAAAACTAAAACTAAACTTAGAAGAAATGAACATTATTTTAAGATAAAATTTTATAAACGAATAAAAACTACAACGAGTCTATAATCTACTACTTGTGTAATTGCTGTGTGCTCGATTTGTTGTAGTGTGCACTGTTAAGTGTAAACTGATGAAGTAAATAAATTTACTTACTTACCTACTTACTTACGTAGTCCGCTTACTCGTAGGCCTGTTCATCTCTTGTCCTTACTGCAGTCTCGGTTGTTATCTGTCAAGTAGCTACACGGCGGCATCTACGCTCCGCTGCAGGTCATCAGCTGACCGTACTTCGACATCGTCTCAGCACTTACGGTCGGCGACTCGGCGGACATTTGCAGTCGCTGGTCCGACGATGTTTAACACTCTGCCAGATGACCTACGAGATCCTGCAGTCAGCACATCAACCTTCGGACAGTCGTTGAAGACACATCTTTTCTCTGCCTATCAGCACGTTTAGCGCATTAGGGGTGTCTCACGTAATGCGCTATATAAATGCACGATACTTACTTACTTACTTATTCTGCTCTTCTTTGATGCCGTTGTTACCTTGCCCCAACGATAGTAGGTATTGTTTTTGGTCGTCTGTGTTTGTAACTTTGTTATGACGTTTGTTTGTAACCACGTTCGTTCGTTTGTTAGCAACATCACGAAAAAACGGTTACAGCTATCGTCTTGTAACTTACATAATAGACGGGATACAATGGCTGTGTGATCATGCCATTAAATTTTCCAGGTGGCAGAACCCTGCATGCGGCGCGGGGAGAGGTTTGCTTTTGCCGAGGTTCGCATTCTGCACTGAGCGATTTATAAAGAGACACAACATGCCTATGATCATAATTAATTTTAAATAGGACGATTTTTTTTCGTTTTCAGCACACGCTCAAGCGTACAACTCGGTCTGTTTGTCGGCCGCGGAGTGTGAGATATTGCTGTGCCGATGTTTAGATCGATTGCAAGGTAAAGGTCGTACGGGTGGCGAGTTAATCGGCGCGGTAGTTGGCGCCAGTCTGCTCACAGTTCTCGCCGTCGTCTGCTGCGTCGTCACGTTTCGAATCCTGCGCAAGAAGAGACGGCGACAAGCAGCCATTCGCCGCTGTCAGTAGCTCAAAGCGACGACAACAACCAAGATTTCAACTTAGAGCAGGGCACTACTACTTCAGTTCCCTTCCCTTATTTTCCCCTTTCCTCTCCCCTTTCTTCCCCTCTCGTCTCTTCCCCTTACATTTTTCCATCCATTCCCGTCCTACCTTATAAATCCAGCAAAGATAAGCTCTGCCGCCAGCTCAAGGCAGAGCTCGGTCAAAAAACGTGTATTCACGCATCTGGCAACAAGTTTTGCTGTCCTTATAGTAGTTAATATGAAAAATGTGCTTACAGACACGGCGGATTGGGGTGATCGATCTATTGTTCTTTTGGCAGCATCCTCCCAGGGCGGGACATTTACCCTCTTTGCCCCCACTGTCCCCTTTGCTTACGCCACTGCAACTGTATTCAATCATAATTTCATAATCTTCAGTTGAAGTAGGTCTTCAGCATAGTCATACCGTGTACGATTTTATCAACCGTGTGAGTTTAGTCATGGTAGCTAATAACTGCAGCGACGGTCTATTGACGGTTCCATCTCTTCATCAAGATCACCTTTCTTATACGTAGCTTGAACTCGAAATGCAGCGTAAATTTGAGCGATGTCGAGACTTGATAGAAACGTTGCTGTCGCTTAATGCCGTGTGTCGAGAAATGTATTGTTAGAAGATTAAATATCAACGGTGGACATGAGACAGACGGACGGACGGACAGACTGACAGACAGCAAACGAGGTGTAAGCGGTAATGGGGCCTCGTAAGGGAGGGCCGCATACTCAACTAAATGTCAACGGCACGTTGTTGAGCCAAAACAAAAGCATGACGACGCTTGCACCACACTAATATAGTAACGCTGATTAGTGAGTGATACGTGATTAGACGCCTGCGGTATCTGCCGAGGCTGACTGCCTGCTGCGCGTCTCACAGCTTCAGAATGTTAGCAATTCTATGCCGTCTTGTCCATGATGTTATCAGTCTCATGGTGATCTAGCAAGCAATGAAATTATAATAAATTCGAGAAAAAAAACTATTAAACTACAGTGTATATGAAAGTAGGCTGCAACCGGTTTATTGCGCAAGAATGCATGGGATGCACGTGTCAACAACCATCGTTGTCGAAATCTCGCATAACTTGGGGTCACTTACTCGGTCCGTTTAAACTAGTTTATTATGCGGCCTCCCCATTACGCGGCGGCGTTACACCTCGTTCGCTGTCCGTCCGTCCGTCCGTCTGCATGCCCACTGTTAACTCGAAAACGGAAATCCATACCACGTTCAAACTTAGAGGAGAGGTTAGCCATGTCAGGAGTAACTGGCAGAGCAATTTTGATGTCAAAGATAAAAGGTCAAGGTCACTGGGGCGGAAGAAGGGAGGGCCACATATCGTGTCAGCCATTGGGGCCGCACTACTTATAGACATAGAACAGTACGTGTTATTTTTGATTCTAGTTAAAACTATTGCAACTGCGAGGGACATTAGCCCGTGTTTGCTGCAATGCGAATTTTTTTTTTGTTTTTGTTTCAGCAAATATGAAATATTTTGGATCAAACCCTGTCATAACAACGCAGTAAGTATGTTTCTAATTCATTATTACGTTGTATTTAATCGCATCCCACTGATGCGACTGGCCGGACTGGTAGGCCACAGCAGTTGATCTTCGATCCAGCTGAAATAAACTATACCCTTGTCGCATTGTTATTATTTTTTTAGTTAATTTAGCAATTTATTTTAATAGAGTTGTTTATTTATAGTCAACGGATTATGTAATAAACGTTGAATTGGTTATTGCAAGTAGGCCTACCCTTATTGCCTGTTCTTTGTGTCTGTCTGTGAACACGACACGAGTCACGACTTTTGCAAAAAAGGCGTTGTCTGCTTTCAGTGACACTTAAGGTGTTTGGTGCTATGGTCTAGTTGTGCGGGAAGTAACATTTCTCCGTAAATCTCCTGGTGCCTATAAAATTTAACAAAAACGATACCTAATTGGGCTTATATTCTCGAACTTTGTGTCGCTCGCATTTTCGAATGAAAACGCGCGGAAAATCTGTGAGGATCTTTCGTACACCCACTTATGATAAAAATTTGCCAGAAAATTTTCGCTACGAAATCAAAAACGTAGGAGATAGCCTACGTTTGGCGCGGGGGTAGGCTACCCAACAATCAGTTCACGTATTCAATTGCTTTACGTTACTCGAACAGTCACCAGATGTCGCCACCGGCTAAAGGCCTACGCACAGACAACAATGGTGCTTGCAGTAAGTTAACCTCTCCGCCTACCGGCCTGTATTTTTACGGCTATCCACTCCAAAAAGTGAATAGCCTAGTACTGCGGGAATTCTACCACTATTTTTCCATGAGGCCTATCGCATGAACATCATTAACAATTAACCCTTTAATCGCCACATTAAAACCGCAGAGCAAAAGACCATAGCCATATTGGTACATTGGCCGTTGATGGGTGGGCTGTTACGTTTGGTACAATGAGAAGGGGACTGGGCGGGGCCGCAGCCCGCCCAGGCCTCTCCTCGTTGTACCAATTGTAACAGCCCACCCATCAACGACCAGTGTACGAACTTGCATTATTCAATGTAGCACTATAATTGCCTTTGGAGTCTAAAGGGTTAATTGCAAATATAACTGTCTTTTTTGTGACATTGCTTGCGTTGTAACTACATTGTAATGTTATATTTTTGTTGCAGACCAGCGACACCGCCAAATGGTAGGCTAATACCAAGGTTTCATTTCTCTTTTCGTTCTGTCACAGATTGCAGTTTTTAGGCGTACGTTAACAAATAATGAAGGTCGTTGTAATGGTCATGATAGTGCGAAACTAGAGAGCTAAAACCGCGTGCGGTCATATGATGCCTCCGCCGCTGCATGTGTGTAGGCCTAATAGACTAGCCAGCCCCTCGGACGCAGCGTGCCGTATGTAATGTGAAATGTGTGCAGTTATTCGCTGCATGGCAGTACTGGTTTGACGTCGATTCGAATTTTTGTTGTATCCTGCTCCCGTGTCCCTGGTACAATTTCTCTCAAAACGTATTCGGTTCATCTGCTGATGGTAGTGATTATCTCCTCAAAGTTTCATCGAAATCCGTTCAGAATTCGTGCGAAGCGAAAAAATGCCGATGTTGGAAGGGCCTATTTTATTCATTGCATGAGGCTAACCTTTGAACAACATTTTGATGTAAGTAGACTGCCGTGAAAACATTCGATTTTGGGCTGTTTTCAGTGTTTTTACGCCGCCGCCAAGCTACAGTTTTTAGGCGTACGTTAACAAATATGAAGGTCGTTGTAATGGTCGTGATAGTGCGAAACCAGAGAGTAAAGACCGCGTGCGGTCATATGATGCCTCCGCCGCTGCATGTATGTAATGGACTAGCCAGCCCTGCGGACGCAGCGTGCCGTATGTAATGTAAAATTTGTGCAGTTAGTTATTCGCCAAGCTACAGATGGCGGAGGCTGCTATGCTTTCACCATGTCCTGATGTTCCTTCCAACATCAGGACATGGTGAAAGCATAGCAGCCTGCGCCATCTGTAGCTTGGCGGCGGCGTAAAAACACTGAAAACAGCCCAAAGTCGAATGTTTTCACGGTAGCCTATACTTACATCAAATGTTGTTCAAAGGTTAGCTTCATGCAATGAATTTGTCGCAGTAGTTCTCTACTTCATATCAATCAGTTAAATTTTTAATACTTGATATTTTTTTCATTTTTCACTGTGACCAGTAGACATAACAGACATCCTATTATTGCAGGCACTGCAGAGCTTGCGACTCCATCCAACACCATTTCAGCGTCACCGTCTACCAACAGCGGCATGACGACATCGGTTGCAGCAGTTGGAGAAACACCGATATAGGTCAGTAGGTCACTGCTGCACTTCTCGTAACATGCACCGCTTTATTAGATAGGCCTAACTGACCTCGCAAAATAACTGGAAAATCATTGCGCGTCAATCAACTATGACTGGGATAGGCCTAGTAAATATCAATGTAAAATAAATGTAAAAAAACCGCGGTTTAGACACGAGTTAATGGCAAATGACACATCTAAAACTGCAAAAATTACAAGAAGTTGATAGTACCCACCAGCACATCGCCTAAATATCAATCAATGTGCTGCTGAGTAATATCACCGTTTTGTAATTTTTAGCCAACCGTCTATCTATATAGACGGTTGGCTATATGGCATGAGGATGACGTCTGTCGTCTGTAACGTTCTGGTGCTGTCTCAAAACTATTCCACATATCATCATTCTGTCTTCACGACATGAAAGTGACATCCCTTCGCTACCTGGACGCCAAGTTTCATCATCCTAGTCTGGGGGCATCACCCCCTAATAGGGGCAACCGTATTTCCTGCGT
>Ga0209149_1002121_pt1 | contig 10850 bp, 8 predicted proteins | sample WorMetTyACAVOLI2_FD_187423 | JGI IMG/M metagenome (GOLD analysis project Ga0209149, IMG submission 187423) | Marine gutless worms symbiont microbial communities from Max Planck institute for Marine Microbiology, Germany - Olavius algarvensis... ...
TCACATTGTCGAATCCTGCCCCCTGACAAAACTGAATGGTGGCTTATCTCGGCTACACTCTGCGGATGAGGACGCTGTTTCATGGCTGACCAATTATGGTAAATGACACGCATACGAGAAGAAGAATAACTTATTGAGCCAAAATTATTAAGCCAAATGATATGCCAGGCATTCAGAAGTAAAACGACGGCCGCTAATTCACTGAATATGTACAATATGTATTTAGAAACCTATTTAATATGCATTTTAACACATCCGAAAAGAATGACGTATGGAGTTGCATAAAGGTATGATTCATATGGCACGTGCAGACTAGAGATGTGCTGTTGTGAAACATTGTAGGCGAATTGCGCCCTGATTCTTTATTGATGTCGGCACTTTATAAATCATTTACTTGCTTACTTACTTACTTAATTCCTTACATTTCAAATTTGCACTTAGTCTCTACAGCAGGCCGATAAGCCTCTCTCTAGTCACAATGCTGTGCATACGTAGTTTCATTGTTAATGAGTCTATTGCGTTGCATGAACTATTTATGTTTTATTATCTTCTATTCTGTGTTAATGAACATAATGAAGTCACAGTAACCTGAAGAGAAAAACATTAAAATTGTTAATTCAGTCCAATGATGTTGTTGTTATTAGGAAAACACTAAACTTTGGACTACTTCTTGAACTTGAACTTGAAATTGACAACAACTTGAGTTTGATCATGACTTGTAGCAGGTTTTGAATCGTGTAGTCTTGTTCCAGCATCTGCTAGTTGAATACTATTCCTTTCGGCAATTAACCCTTTAGTGGGCACAGGGAATTATAATGCACATCGAATAATATGAAGTTGGTACACTGGCCGTTGATGGGTGGGCTGTTACATTTGGTACAGCAAGAAGGGTCCTGGGCGGGCTGGGGCCCCGCCCAGTCCCCTCCTCGCTGTACCAAATGTAACAGCCCACCCATCAACGGCCAGTGTACCAACTTCATATTATTCGATGTGGCACTATAATTCCCTGTGCCCATTAAAGGGTTAACAGCCGTATTCGTCGGTGACTAGGCTGATACAACACCAGTGTAGACACGTTTTGAGTGTGAGGGTGAGTATGTCACTAATGACAGGTGATGAGCTGGCTGTTCCTGCCTGTCGGATACATCGTCGACAAACTGGAAGCTATCTTGCCATCCAACTTGATTCAGCAGCTGTCGAAAGTGTAGCAGCTCCGTCGTGTCCTGTGTCAATGGCGTCGTCTTTCTTCAACTTCCACGCTGCATATATTGCTCAGCGAGAAACTCGCTCCATCGGTGTTCCTCTCTCACCTGCAGCGTGTCCGACCTGGCAAGTCCGTTGCTGAGCCAGCATGCTCTAGTGCAGAGTATTGAAACTGAAAGTGTGATTTAGGGTTCCCACTGACCTGGAACGTCCGAATTGTTTTTGTCAGGGAAAATCATGGAAATTCGGGGAATTTTGCTGGTAATCGGGTTAAAATGGTGCGTATCTACCAAGTTGTGCGACTAATGTGATGTAACAATGTTTCAACCCAGAAGTTTGATTGTCGAAATGAATAAAAGGTAAGAAAAGGAAAAATTCAAATGTTCACGTGTTCAGTGCAAGTACAGAACTAAATGGTGATGAAAAGACGTCGGTGTATGGGAGGAGGAGCTGACTGAATAATTACATAATAGCATCTGAGATGGGTCTCGGAATAATTTCGATCATGGTCAGGGAATTTCTTTTATGTGATTGAGTGGGAATCCTGTGATTAAGCTGAGCTAATTCGGCAGCCAGTGAATCCTCGCTGCATGGCTACTGAATAGCATTGGCGTAATACAGAATGCATGTATTACGTATATATCTGTACCGCCGCGGGTGTACAGACAGAACAGTGTACTAACTGTTATGAATTGTCTAACGACAAGCTCCTGATACGAAGCTGTTGTACTTGTAGTCGTTTGTCAAGCTGATGTCGTCATCAATCAGTATTTTCCCCGTCGTAGCCGTGATTGTTTTTCCGTCGTCACAGTCGCCGGTGCACGTACTGCGTGCATGCCGTTCTATTCAGTGATATTGTCCGTACGATAAACGTACCTGTGTTTGTGTGAGTGACATTTGACAGTTGCTTTTAACTGTATCTTACGTTGATTATTGTGCAGTGTTTTGTGGTCGTGTTAAATCTTGTCTAAGTCTGCGCTGTGATGATAGCGTTGCAGACGTTGTCTCTGCTGTCATCGTTATTGTGGACGTCATGCAGCACCGTTATTAAGCACTTTTATTGCCAGTGCTGTGTTTTGTTAGCACCACTGTTTTCGGCCAGCAGAGCTTATACTGTAGTATGGGTTATTGAAGTCTGTCTGTGTGGCTGCCGTCAAACTTTATCAAATTGCTTCTCGTACAGTTTTTCATTGCTTTTAACAAAACTTGGCACACATGATGTGTGTGCCAGTACGCAAAAAAAACAGTGGAAATGGTTTTCGAAATTTTGATTTGATTTTAAAATTGTTGGCGATTTTTACCAATTTTAAATCGACAGTAGAGTTACTGTATCTAGGCCGACAGGCCTCCTCTAGTTGTGCTGCGGGATGAGCCAAGTCTGCTGTGGTGGAGCAGATTTTCATCATCAGGTTTTTTTTAGCTCATTCTGGAAATGGATAGTGCTTCTCCAAGCACTGAAAAATAGGCATAGTGCTACCCCTTATGCCAACAAAAAAATGGGTAGCTTGTACTGACACCTAAGCAGTTTTTAATAAGAAACACAGCATATGCTAAGCCATCTCGGTTTGTGCAACTGTTTAAGTTTTACAGGATTTGTGGAACCTTCAGAAATTTCCTGAAAATCTTTTAGTTTTAGTTTCTTTGCATAACTGTAGAGCTAGCAAAGAATCTGTAAAACTGCATACAGTGAGTCTCGGTGTATGACTTAATGCAGGCAGAGCCATCAGCAGCTTGCGATGCCTTGTGCCATTTTTTAATGCGTAGCACTACGCAGTTTACCCACGATGAAAGTGCATAGCGATGCACATCATTGGCCATAAAAATGCATAATTTGTCTGCCTTCTTGGGTGAAAATGAGTAGTATGCTTGCTAAAGAACGCTGGTCGTCATGAAGCATAGTAGATTTTATGGGTGGCTGAGTGAGTCATGCATGTATTTTATGGGCTGCAGCATGTGTTGTGCTAATGGATTTTAGTGACGTGTTTTGAGTTGAAATCTCACTTTGATCATTTATCAAACATTGTTTATGCTGTTGTGTATTTCATTGACAGTGAGTACGTAGGAAAAATGGTGGTAATCTCTTATTTGTCAGGTTTTATTACGTTCTGTGTTCCACGAATAGAGACCGGCTGAGCTCAGAGATGAGCTATTTGATGTTGCTTTGTTTGATGCCGCTATTGCTCTATTTATTGCTAACATCTTCTGTATCTGTTGCAGTAGCATCCGACCAGCCTAACAAGCGAAAAAAAGTTGCATGTGCCTCTTTGAAAGTGAAAGTTATGTGGAAACTTTGCGGGCAGTTATAAGCACAAAAAGTTCTGTGACAGCTGTACAGCAAACTACTTCTCGTTTAGATATTCTGTTTCGCAGCAAGTCAGAGACAGGCTGTCTCACATACAAACTTTGCCTAATCCCATCAATTGTCTGTGCGTCGTTTAATTTTCTCATATCCCTCTTCATCAGTAATGTCACTTGGCTTCTGTTTTCCTCGTCGACCAGCTGTCCTTCCCTCCATTGCCATTTCCAGAAGCCCTTTTTTCCTAACAATATGTCCAATCTCGCTTTCTCTTCAAAATCATGTTGACCAGTTTTCTTCTACTTTCTGCAGAATTTCATCATTTCTCATTTTGTCCCTCCAATATATGTGTCTTCCATCTGTCTCCAAATCCATATATCACAGACTCCGACAACTTAACGTCTTTTTTCTCAGTGTCTGTGTTTTCGATCCATGAAGTGCCACAAGCAGATAAATGTGAATGAAGCACATAGTGTGGCTGGCTCATTGTTGTTCAAGTCATAAAAATAATATTTTACCAGGTCATATTTTTGAAACTGCCTTGTTAATACAAGGCATATGTCCTGTCACTTGCCATGGCATGACTCATTGGCAATGTATACAGCATAATAAGTTAACGATTCTTTGCTGTCATGAGTTTGTCATATGTTTGTCATCTAAACTGTATTTATCGACAACACTGCGTTTGGACGTGCAAAATTGTGATTCCAGATCTTTACATATCTCACAAATACAGAAGATTGCGTGTAGCAAAGTATTTAAAATATGTTGAATTTGGGGTCATCCATAGAAGACGTCCACATGGAGGGTGAGCGGGTTATGCCAAAAGTGAACAGCTGTGGACATGGGACAGGGAGTATTTAAGCTTAAAGTGGACGTCCACAGACCATGTGACATCACTGACCTGTGTGACACGCTCCCTGATTCTTTATAGACGTCGGCACTGTATAAATTATTTACTTACTTATTACTTTACTCGATGTTGTGCACTGCAAATAATATCGTCATCATCGTCATTTATTTTGTTCGCGTATGAGATATACTTGAGTAATATAACCCAACAATGCCTAGGTTTTCTGGGTTTTACATTTTAATTTATTTGTGTTAAACTGCTGTATTTTACTTGTTGAATTGACTGCTTGTGTTAGTTGTACACAGCAGTGAATCGATGTGGTGTCCTGTATTGACTGCATACTGGTATCAGATTGTAAGCCAGTGTCTTGAATCATGACCACGTGGAGTGAATGTCCACAAAAGGGGGAGGCATTGGGGGAAACTGGACATGGGGGATAGGGAGGGGGTAAAAAAATGACAGAATTTTGTGGTCGTCTTTTATGGATGACCCATTTATCCTGAAATGGACAGTTTTTTACAATTTCAGAAAAAAAGTTGCAGCAACAGAATCACAAATTAGTTAACTACTGAGCAGCATCGGGTGCCATCAAATTGTCAGACAGTCAACTTGTCACAGCGATTTCTCAGTGAGGACTCGACCGCGTACTGATGAATACTTGCTTGCCTAGACATGACACACGTAGAAGCTGTACCTATGTGGCTGTGCGTGTGCTTGGCGTCACGTACAAGTACCAACATCTATGTAACGAGTCGACTATTAGTTACGTAATTCGTTTATGGCTGCTGCAGAAATGCAGGCGACAAAATTATCATAATAATACTAATTAGTACAATGTACTAATGCTACAAGACGGAGCCGACGATATGTGACGGCTGTAGTACTCTGAAAGCACATTGATGTTTCTGTTAAGTCTGTGACGAGTTGACCGTGTGACGAGATGACTGGAAGCCGCAGCATGTAGTAGTCACTTGCTGCAATATACAAGTCGTACTGTCAACTGCTACCACAGTTTTGCTAGAGTGTTGCCACATTTCAGTGATAGGTTGATGATTTATGTATTGTCACCCATTCGACGCCTAGTGACTCTTGCTTTTAGGTGCCAGATATAAATACTTTTACTTACTTACAGTGTTAGATGTGCTCTTTGTATTGTTACCACAGCCTCCGCACCCATGACAAAAAGTGTCACCACTGGAATCATCCCAAAAAAATGGTATTTGTAGATAAGTAGTACCTCGGAGATAACCGCTTGCTATCCCATCGCGAACTTCAACTTTAACTTGACATTAATTTGACAGCAATTAAATATTATTTCGTGCAATCAAAATATTAGCGCGTTTAAACAATATTACTTACACAAGCAGGAACTTGTTTACTTCCGTGCGATGTAGCTGTGATGCGGTGTATTCCTCCGCCCAATAGCAGCTCGTCTTTCGAAGTGTCTTCGATTTTTTGGGATGGTAATTTTGATGACATTTGTCGCACCGCTACGTATCTGTGGTATTGCCTCTAGAAGTTTTATTAGTACATCTGTGATTGTTACAAAGGGTACTAATTCAGTAAAGTATCGTGATAAAAGCCAGCAGACTGTCTGCACCGTTGTAAGTAAAGGAGCTGATGATTATGAGGTGGTTGCAAAGGAGCTGTGATGATGGTTGGAAATATTGGCGCGCAGTCACAAATTTTTCATCTGTCTTCTAGGTAGTGTAGGTCAGCTGTGTACCCTGGTTTATCCCTAGCATTAAACCCTAGAGGTAGACTGGGAGGGAAGGATGGGAGTGCTTGTGAGGAATTTGAGGACAACGAAGGTGGTATATAGGGTTAATATTTCTGAGAGTTCTGGTACCAGCTCACTGCTTGATGTGTGAATTCATATTTCACTGTAACTGTCGTAAACTTTTCTCGTCACATTCTCTTTTACTCGGAATCTTGAATCTTAGCATATAGTGGTTGATCGTGAGTGTACAGCTATCTGCGTGTAATGTCCGTTACATGCCAGCATGCTCAGTAGACACTGTGATTGCAGCGGCTGTTATGTACAGTGTATGTACAGTTAAACTGACAACAATTCCATGATGTCGACGAGTAAGTCCAGTTGCACGAGGATACGTTAAGCTGTAAACACAGCAGTTCATACGGACTGTTTTGATGTTTTCGTATAGTTTTAGTTAATTTTTAGTTTTTTGTCTTCGTCGTAATCATCTTGTCAGAACTTTCCAGCTCTCTCACGTTTTAACTGATACCTCGGAACAGTATATTTTCCACTTCTTACCTGAAATAAATTTCTTCAACAATCTTTAATTTAGCATCACACGATATACCCTTGTCATGCTGAAAGTGCCGTTGTACACCAACGAACAGCGGTTCCATGAAACTCAGTTAGTCTCTATGTCAGTGTGTCTGTTATTGTGCTTGTGTTTAAAGTAAAGTAACGTTGGATTTGTATAGTGCATCGTCGCAATCACGCTTCTGATGTGCTACCACTTCCCGTAAGTCGGTGGTGATCTCGGCTAGCCAGGCCGTTCAGCCAGCCACCAGCACCACACTGCGAGACCACGGATACGAGCTGGTGTATCATGCGATGTGCCTGTTTACTGCCCCAGCTTTCGCCGGGTACTCGTTACAGCCTGCCACAGAGGGCGGCTCAGGCTGAGTAGGCCTGGGTGCCTGGTTCTGCGCCGAGGTGGTTTACCCGTCCAAAGACGGTCACCCACCAAGCACTAACTTGGCCTAGTGTTGAGTAACTACATTGATCAAGTCCAACTAGTACACTAAACTGGCAATGTGTGTGAGGCTACTGCTAGTTCAATGTGAAAGACATTGACAACATAAGGAATATATCTACTGCTGGCTACGAGCATCTAACAGTTGTTTTTACACAATCTAATTGAACTTGTTATTAGTCAACTTAAACTTTAACCTGCCTTTAGATTTCTGTAATGTATTGGCAGAAATTAAGTTCGGAGGTAGACTTGGGGGGGGGGTAACTTTTCTGTTGCTGATTGGATGTTTTCTTACGTTGAATGACGTCTTGCAAGTCCAGACATGGAGCAGTGTGTATACTGTGTAGAGCTGAGATAGTCGACCTGCAGACAGAGTGTGAGCTGTGAACTGTCAGTGATGGTCGGCGTGGAACGGTTAATTGGCATCAGAATTCCAACAACAGAGCACTCGGAGAGTACAAACCTCTGCCAAGGCCAAAGTCTCGTAGAGGATAGTTTTTCATGGGGGAGAGTTTTTCGTGGGGAGGAAACATAATTATGTTGTTAACGCTGTTGTTAACGGCTGCCGCCACAAACGTAAATTTCATGGCGGATAGTTTTCATGGGGGAACATATCATTTTTTACCTCCGACAAAAGAGGAGGTAAATGCGTTTGTCCGTGTTCATTTGTCTGTCTGTCTATCTGTCTCTCTGTCTGTGTTAGCAAGATTACTCAAAAACGCGTGCACGGATTTGTATGAAATGTTGCGTGTCGACAGATGTCGAGACATGGACGAACTGATTAACTTTTGAGCCCGATCTGAATTATAGTCCAGATGCCGGAACCAGAACCGGATTGCTTTCTCCGATATCGTGTGCACTGCAATGCGGAATATTATTACGTCGGGAAAATCCCACGTATAGCTATTTGGCACCTGTCGCTGCAGCAACGCGTGGTTTTAAAATGGTTTTATTCACCGCGAGCCGTGGGAACAACTTTGTCGGGAGGTACATGCGATCCACCGAGTGCCCTTCTAGTTTGGTTTGAAATTGAAACATGCTGCAGAGTCATAATAGTGTAGTTTTAACTATATTAATAATGTGGTTTTTATGTTACGGTGCACTTTTTACGTTGATGGTTGTGTTAGTTGCATGTGTGTCACTTGGTTGATATCTGTGTCCGTTGTTTTGGTAGAAAGTTGTATTGAACATTTGCACAGTGAATACAGGTGAATTTAATACGGCAATTTTTTTTAAATTTCAAATTTGGATTTAGATTTTAGAACAGCAACAACGGAGCTATCTAGGCCAGGCCTGTCTGGTTGAATATATAAATAAGTTGCTGTTGCATGATGTTTTTATCTTTGAGTGTTGTGTTTTGTTAAACGTCGTCGTCTTGTGACAGTTGTGTTTATGTCGATGATCTTACAACAAGCCGTTGACGGCCACCGTCTATAGAATGGTAACTATTACAGCAGTTGTGTATAAGAGGGCGTGATTAAACACTGCATCGGCCGTGATGCGGGATCCTGAGCCTAACCGACCCACGAGGCGGGCATTTTTTGAAAACTGGCACTAACCCGTACTCCTGACCCTATCCGACCCACAAAGCGGGGTCCTGACCCTAACCGACCCATGAGGTGGGTTCTGACCCTATTCAACCAATGAGGCGGGGTCCTGACCCTAACCAACCCACGAGGCGGGCAACTTTTTTGTGAAAACTGGCCGACGGGGACCGTGTCAGCCGGCAGACACGGCCGATGTAGTGTTTACCCACGCCATGTATAACAGATCTGTTTTAGCAAACTAATTGAGTGCTATTGTTTGTTAATTACTTGATTAATTTCAAAAAGTTTGAAAAACATATAGAATGTTTTCGTTTTAACCATATATAACCCATTAAAGGTGAATTATGTGGCTGCTTCATTTGTAACGTCTTAAGCGTGTTGCATCAAGTGTCTATCTTATTAGCATATTTTGCAACAGACCAGCACTGAACCATTTTATTGTAATATACACCTGTACAAGTTACTCTGCGGTTTGTGAGAGGTCTGAGTGGACATCTTGCTGAGACTGTTTCTTTGCCATACTAGATGGAACGTGTGTATAGATACAGTAGTGTTGTATTATCTCTTACTCCTCCCACTTAAACATTTCTGACTAAATGTGACACGATCTGCTGTTTTAACGTGCACTCATATACTCACCTGAGCATTATCCACTGCTCTGAAGTGTTAGAGATATTTTGGCTGCTACTTCAAAGGTTAGGAAATGTGACTGCTGCTGTACTTGAAGGGTTAAATTGAAGAAAAAAAATTCACTTCACATATTTTGTTGCAAAGACAGCGATGGAGGGGAGGGAAGGGCAACGTTCCCACAACTTGTGCTCTGGGGCAAACACGTTCATCTTCTCCATAAACTTACCAGCTGCAGTCCGATTACTTAGTGCTATTTGCAGAAGTATGTGTAATTTATCAACGGCTGCTTTTATTTCGTTGATTTCTCTATTTTACATAATGTTTATGTAGTAATTAGAACGATTATCTATACTGGACAGAACAAACATTCATTTCTATGCCTTTTCCATTTGTCTGTTCATTCAGTTGTTACTAAACTAGTGAGCACAGTATTCTGAAAACGAGTGAAGCGATTTTGATGAAAAATAGCGGAAGTGGTCCACAGGACAAGGGCATGAAATGGTCAACTTTGGGGGTCAAGAGGTCAAAAGTCAAGGTTACTGGTGTGGCCGCAGATAGATTGAGCCATCATTGTCAACCCCGTGCGTTGAGTAGCTTTTCTGTTGTGAACTACTGTTGCATGGCAATAGTTCGTCATAAATAATATCATAAGTTTCGTAGGCACTCTTAACATTAGCCTTCCATTAAGATACCTATCACGCTCATCATTTTATTTTTAGTTTTGCATTTTAATTTTTTGTTTGTTCCGTGTGGTAGACTAAGCTGGCTACCCGTCAGCTTTTTACTGCACGTTAAATACACACTATCGTATCGCATACGTCTCATTACTGCCAGTGTTTTGAAGATGGTATGGTATAGTAGAGTTTAACGTCCCACTCGACACATTATAGGTCATTTCAGAGACAGTTTTACGGGTCACATGACTCAACCAACAGTGTCATAGCACTGAAGGACGAGTGTTTTGAAGAAATGGCTGTTGCTGGTTGGTTGACTGTGAAACACGACGTTGTTAAGTGATTGTGTAGTCACGTGTGTCGACTTAGCCGTCTGTTAGTTTTGTTAGACGTCGGTTCCGTTGACTGTACCAAATCTAGTCGTGTTGAAGTGACTGCAGTTGTTCAGTGTTCAGTTTAGACTTATGTAAACTGTGCTGTGTACAGTTAATTAATGCATGGTTCTCAGTGCATTGAACACCGAATTTATGAATTTTTTGTACCTAATCGAGTAACTGGGTGCGTACAAAGTTATTTCGTTTAATGCCGACAACCTCTTGGTGGCCCAGAACATCTGCTGTTGAAACACGTCGTGTTCGTGTCTTTGTTTTTCTGAATCTGTCAGTATACACTGCTTCATAATACATGTTACATAGTGTTATTATTTCAGTATTACGACTTTAATAGCGTTAACGGATAGTAGTTAACACTCAAAACACACAGCGTAAAATCTGCGGAGTTTAAGTTAACTGTCGGTCCCGCTGCTGACTGGAAGCGCCCGCCGGGTCGTCCACGGAGAAATTGGCTGCAGCAAGTGGAAGAAGACGTTGGCCTATCTGTTGGTGCTGCCTGGATCGCGGGCCAGGATCGTTCGATGTGGAG
>Ga0209149_1002122_pt1 | contig 10847 bp, 4 predicted proteins | sample WorMetTyACAVOLI2_FD_187423 | JGI IMG/M metagenome (GOLD analysis project Ga0209149, IMG submission 187423) | Marine gutless worms symbiont microbial communities from Max Planck institute for Marine Microbiology, Germany - Olavius algarvensis... ...
AAGATATTTACACCCACTCGCCTAGGTTAAACGGTTCAACTGGTTAAGTGCTCTAGATTAAGCTCATCTAGAAATGATCGAGCTTTTATGAGCACTATAATCTCCTTGACCTTGACCTTTTTGGGTCCGTCACGCAAAATGACCCGATTTACTTCAAACTAGTGCAGCCTACATGACCGACGCGATAAGCCAGCCGCCGCCAGCAGTTGCAGGCGAACAAATGAACGGACAAACAGAAGGGCATTGCCATCGCGTAAAGCCCTCGATTGCGGCTGGAGGTTAACAAAATGTTCCTCGACGGTCCCTCTATCTCCCCACTACCTGTTAGAGGTTAAAACATCCGAAATCGTTTTTCTGCCGTAACTCCACCGCACACGGTTCGATTTATTATGGGCCTACTCTCTGTACCGCAGATGGCGCTAGCATTGTCGGAACTTACGCACCGTCAATCTTTAACTCGATGTATTTAACTATAGATCTGTCGAGTATTTCAGCACTTTTGAACGTATTCTTCTGTTAAAACTGAAATGTTCGACTGCGCGTGCAGAAAACGTAGAGTTTTTTGTGTAGAATCATACCGCTTCCGCTATGCGCCTCTGATTCGCTTACGATAATAGGCATGCGAGAATTAACACCCCTTGTAAGCGTTTTAAAGCTATTAAAAGTCATGGCAACTTTGCAGCAACGGGCCAACGGGGCCCTCTTTGACCCTGCCGCTGACATAACTGTTAAAACGTGCCTAATTTGCATACTGAATAATCTGATACTGTCCAAAAATGTCACAGAAGACCCTTTGGGACCGCTGATTAACCCATGTCATTAAAATAGTTGTGTGTGTGTGTGTGTGTGTATTTACAAGATTTGCATGCCAAAACATGCTATAAAAGACGATATATTACAGTCAACTGAAATGTTTAGCTGTCTTAAATTTATATTAGTATAGCATTAGCATTATGATTTTTTTCTGATGGGGGGAAAATGGCAGATGTGATGTGACTTAGACAAAAAGATCTCTAATACAGCAACAACAATTGAAATCCACTAACAATCCACAGTGCCACAAACTTCTAAACAAAACAATAACGTATATGACATATATCAACAAGTGATGTCATGCACAGCAAACCTCGCCATGTGCCCCACTGCCACGTGTGGCCACCTGGAGAATTTAAAGGCATGATCCCAGAGTCATTGTCCATGTACACTGTGTTCAGAAAAAAACGGCCACTCTTGTTGTCTTGCATAACTCTTAGAAAAAGTAACCAATTTGAATGAAAATTTCTGGCAAAATAGCTAATGAAATGCTGACTCTAACAGCATAAAAATAATTTGTATTCTTCTTAAATATTCTTTGCTAGAAGCAATGTAAACCGGACGTCAGTAAAAGTGTCGTTACAGCAATCAGATTTACCGTTGGGGATCAATATTTCCTAAATGCTCGTGAATAAATAAAAAATATGAAGCAAACCACTTTCTGAAGATGTCTCCTGGCAGATAAGAGTTTTAATGGGTTAAACATTTAACGGAGAAAGTGACAGCAGTGGCATCACTGATTCATGTTCGGGTTGGGGTCGACCACACAATACCCACCCCACTAAACAACAAAGTTAAAGATCTCGCACTGATCAGTGTCTTTACCCAATCAAGACTTCATCTTCTGTCAGAAACATATTCAGCAAGCTTTTTTCTACGTATTTTTTTCACTCACATCCATTTAATGAGATGTTTATCGTCAATGGTAAATCTCATTGCTGTAAAGACACTTTTGCTGACATCTGGTTTACATCACTGCTAGCAAAGAATATTCAAGAATACAAATTATTTTTATGTTGTTAGAATCAGCATTTCATTAGCTATTTTTGTCTAAAATTTTCATTCATATTGGTTACTTTTTCTAAGAGTTATGCAAGAAAACAAAAGTGGATGTTTTTTTTCTGAACAGCATGTATAATGACTAAGAACAATATCTTACCAGTTATTCACTTAATGAAATTGCAAGAGTCAAAATAAACCATCTGTTTGCTTTTCAATGTCTACTTTATGCAGCATTACATTTATCCAACAGTACGGCAGAGTACACATTAAGCTGAGACTGCAAGGTGCCGCAGTACAGCAGCACTCATGCAGACTGATTGTAGAGCAAGTAGTCTAAAATAGTCGTCGGCAGAGGAAGTGACAGGATCGCGTCGTCTATCAGTAGTTGCTGTGACATGAAACAACGACGAATTCGAAGTCGACACAAATGAGTCAGTGTTCTCGGAGATTCTGAAAACCACAAAACAGCACACAACACTGTATAGTGTGCATAGTGCATCTGAAACTGTTGCTCGAAGCAAGATATACCTGCACAATGAAAGCTATTAAACAGTATCATGTACCAAAATACACCAGAACATAAAAGGCAATCTCACACACCACAGAGTTGATCCCAGTGTATCGGCACACAAATGGTCGGTGAGTGTGACGTTAGTCACAAACCTAGCGGTGCTACCCGTTACTCTTAAGTTACTCTCTTCCAGGTCTGCAGTTCTTTTCTACCTACAAAACGTCACTGATTTTTGGCTGGTGTCCAATTACACTGCTTGGCAACAGACAGACATGTACAAACATGCTTGGGGTTGTTACACAGTGGTTCATTGGCTGAAAATTGCACCCGTGATCCTTCAATTACGAGTCACTCAGCTTGCCACTATGCCACCATGCCGCACAAAAAGAGTTATTTCATATTAATTGCTGAAAGCTGAAATCAATTAAAAATATTTCAGGCAGAAACATACAAGAAATGGATAAGCCAGTTAAGTGTACACAACGACGTTCAACCTGCTATAGCTTTGAGATGCAGCCATTCATGTGCAGCGTTGACGTAGCTGGCAAGTCGTTCATCAAGACGCACTGATGCAGTATATTGCAGAAGAAGATTTAGTACCTGTCCCAAAGTAACACCACGTCGCGTCATCACATACTGAGCTTCTGCAACAATGCGCCAGAATGGTATGGGTGTCGCTAGCGTTCCAAACTCATACTCATAGTCGTCGACGCAGTCTTCATCTGACCAGTCAACTTCGGCAGCAGTGAGCGGTCGATGTGATTGGCCGAAGAGAGACTCTGGCTCTGCACCACATCGCAGCATCAGCTCAAGTCCACGCCAGAAGTGAAGGCAGACAATCAGCGACATGTTACCGATCACTCGACGGTGATAGACGTTGACAGAAGCACCAGCGGCCACCAGGCACCGAACCAACTCCAGGTTGAACATATCCAGAGCTGGAAGCAGAGGTGGCACGCGGCACGGTCGCCGAGCGTCTGGGCAGGCACCGGCGTCCAGCAGTGCACTGGCATGCTGCAGAGAGTACTCATACAGTGCAATAACTACGAGTGGGCTGAAACGCCGGCCAAATCGCACCTCACTGTTGAAATATCGCAGGACTTTCGGCTGGTATTCATCATCGTCAGTGGCTTCAAAGCCGGCATTGAAATCAACTCCAGCATTGATGAGACAGTGTGTAGCATGCACATCGTCGTGCATCATTGAGAAGTAGTATGGACTGGCAGAACATGACGTCAAACTATGATGATCAGTTGCTGGTAACAGCTGCTCCACACATCTACAGTACAGTTCCACATTAAACACACATCATTACCATGAGCACAGACAAACTAAAACAGCCTATAAGTACACAGCTCATAACATAACTAGCTAAATGACAATTCCCTATTATCATCAACCAAATTTTACCAGTAGCTACAATTTACCAGTTTGTAGTTTTATTCCTACACAAAATTGTACCTTTGCAATGCACAATGTGTTAAAATTAACATATTTAAGAAAACTGTTCAAATATGTTGGTCAACAAATGGTTTCTCAATGTTTGCAGAAAGCAAGATCACTTGACATCAGTTTACTGCAGCAACTGGTTACTAATACTGCAAAACACCACCAGGTAACAACAACAGATGGCGCTGCAATACTACACTATGTCCATAAAAAACAAAGCCAGAGAATTTTTAGCATAATTTTATTTCGGACCGACGAAATTTTACAAAATTTAGAGAACTTATTCCTGAATCTAATCAGGACACAACCGCAGTTGCATTTCCAATGAAGCCTGTGTAATATCCTTACTCGAGACATTGTATTTTAATGACAGCTTACAGAATTGAAACAGAGACTGCAGTCAAATGCAGCCATCAGTCAGTGGTGTTGCCATCTCTTTGCTTGTATCAGGGCTCACAATGGACAATTTTCAGCACATTTTGTGGTGTTTTCATGGTTCAGTGTGTTGAGTTAATGACAAGAATTTTTTGAACTTGGGGTTTGACTGTTTTGTTAGAACTAATTTATGTTATTTATGTTGCCATAGCAATGTTAGTTGCGTAGCAACAAAAAATTGCATTATTACAGTGTCACTGCCATTGACAGATGGCGCCTCTATGCATGCTTCATATGATGGCTGCCAATCATCACAGGCAGTCTAATAAAAAAGGTTGCAGCCCTCACAGTGATGTGCAGGCAGATTTGCCAGTGAATCCAAATGAAAAGGGACTCACCGGATGTGGTTAAACTGTAGCGCTGCATGAAGTGGCAGTGCAACTGGGTCAGTTGTGGCAAGGTTGGCATCGGCACCATGTTGCAGAAGTAATTTGATGCAGTTCACGTGACCTTCTTGAGCAGCCAAGAACAATGGCGAAGCGCCGTCCTCGGCACAAGTGTTTACGACGTCCAACTCACCTATCATCCATAGACATCACGGCATTCATTTCTTCACAATAACACAAGGTTTTGAACTACGTTGTGCATATGTAGCCTGCAACAGCAAGATAACGACTCCTCACAAAGTTGAAACATTTCCCGTGGGACTGCATGCCAGACAAACACATGAAGCAGTGCTGAATGTCCCTTCCCATTGGGCAGGCATAATAAAAGTTGACAAAAACTACAGAAATTAAGCCATGCAGTCAATACTGAACACAGATAAACATACTTTATGCACAGTGAACCGGCCCATATAAACAGAATGCATTCACTCGACAAATGAAACAGTAATAAAACGACAAGATCCGAGCTGCAGCTGTTTTGATAAGCCAGCAGTAAGATTCGGTATAAACTGTTGCTATTTAGTTTTTGCACTATATCTTATATTTCATTTACAGTGAAATAAGTTATATAATATATAATATAACGGATAAACTGTTCAACACAATATTTCACATTCAAGTCCAGATCATTATAAAAAGGAACTAAACAAGGTCAGTCGGCCTAGATAGCTCCGCTGCTAAAATTTTAAAAATTTTAAAAATCTGTTCCACAGTTTTTTTACATATTGGCATATAGATCATGTGTGCCAAGTTTCATGAGAATCCGAGAGAAACGGTAGGAGTAGCAATTTGAAAAAAGTTTGATGACGTCAACACAGACAGACTCAATCACTCACACTGTAAGGTCTGCTGGTTGCAAGCCAGCAGCAGAGCTTATAAAAAGTTCAATAACATGTTTATCTATATTTTTTCAAACAGTTCATCAGTACAAAAAAGGCTATTTAGTGCCACATGATTTCTAGATTGATTACGTCCACCTTCTTCATAACCTATTGAGCTACGGATGAACACTTGTCACATAGGCAATGCACCTCCATATGATATTAACCACTTTTTGCAAAACGGGTTAATTCAGAAAGGACAGCGTTGCCAATATGGTTGTTCTGCCACATGCCATACTACTTGATTTTGACCAATGTTGTCGGCATATTTAGTTGACAACTGGGGCGGGTTCAGTACGAACAGTAGAATTTTTTTCCTAGCGTAGAATTTTTCTCCTACCTTATTAACGTATTGAACCACTTTCTACGTCTGCTGCGTAGAACGTCACGTGACCGAAATGTTTACTGGCCACCGTTAAAATAATTCGTTTTTTTATTCAAATGGTCAGATTATGAACACACTATACAGTAAATGTTGAAATATTTAAATACAAAAAATAAACACAAACTTTTCTTTCACCTTCGCCATAAGTGGGCATGGCCAAAATAGCTAGCAAAGAAATTTTCTGCTACGGTAGGAATTTTTTCCTAACTGTTAGAAGTGGGTTTAATAGGTTTTTGCTAGGCTAGGGAAAAAGTTCTATGCTAGAAGTGTGCGTATTGAACCCGTCCCTGCAATTAGTAGTAACAGGCATAAAAAAGATTCATCATATGATGAGAAATAATATTAATTTTTCACATACCGGGTACTTTGGAATATTAGCTCTTGAACAATCTTGAACATAACATGCTTTCATCTAACAAGAAGCTCAGCTGTCAATGTCAAACAATGGCGTACCCTTGAAATTTGGGTTTAGGGTCATTCAAGGTCATTGGAAATAGCACCATTCAACAGACTGTATACGAGTTCCTATTGGATTTCCACTGTAACTATGGCCCCAACTTGTCTCATTTCCAAGATATTGGTAAAAAAAATCATGATTTTTTCATACCCTACCTGCATTTGATGCCCCATTGGAATTTTAGAAACCTAGAACGGTGGGGCTAAACAAAGGTAAAAAAAGTTTGAGGATACGTTTAGCCATTTTAATACAATACACGAACATGACAGACAGAGGGACATACAGACACCATGCCATAGCATAGGCTGTACTATCGTAGGGTTGCGTGGCAAAAATGAAAAAAGGATGCCTAAATCAGAACACAGCTGTCTGTGTATATTAGGTGCATTAATAAATGACAACAACAGTTATTTCCTTACTAAACACCAAACAGCAGTCTAGACTTATACTGTTGCTGGCATGTTAGATTTGTTTATGTGTCGACTACTGTTCCAACAGTGCTCGTTTGTTGTCAGCAGAAGCACAGCAGGCAAAATCTCACTCCATCAATCCCCATTTTACCGCCGAAGACCTCCAACCCTGAATCAATACAGAAATCACTTGCTTGTCACGTTGACGTGGCCTATCTCATAGTGAGCATAGAACAACTAGCCAAATAAACACAGCTGAGACAGTGTACACAGGGGTGGTTCTAGTTCGGGACGGCACACGCTCCCAGAATTCTGAGACTTGCTCTCATGTGATGATGAAGTGACTGATGTTCATACTGTATACTGTACCGATAAATGTGAATGATGGCCACTGGCCAGGCCCCAAAATCTTCCTCTAGAACTGTCCATGAGTATGTGTGTTGTGTATCGATTAGGTCCGGTACACACCGGTGACGAAGTCGAAAGTCGACATGGTTGACAAAGTCAAAAGTCAACACGGTCGACAAAGTCAAAAGTAGACTTTCCAAAGGAGCCCGAGTAATACTTTGTGGCCGATTTTTCTCCGATTTGTCGCCGTCAATACTGTCGTTAAACATGTTCAATTCGGTCAACTTTGTCGAAGTTTGTAATTTTTGTTGCCCGAATATTGCCCGAATGTCGAACGTTCTTTCGACTTTGTCGCCAGTGTGTACCGGCCCTTATACTGCCCGACGACAGAAGAATTCAACGACAACTACACCTGATTCTGTCAAACTGTCAAGCAAAAGCTTCAGACATTCAGTCTGACCCTGCTGTGAAGCAGTAAACACAGGAGTAATATTCATATCCTCCAAGATATCAGCTCGGGCACCGTGCTCAAGCAACAATGCAGTAACGTCTTGCTGACCAGTACTCACTGCCACATGCAGCGCTGACATATTGATGTAATTCTGGCAGTTAACGTTGGCAGCTTCTTGTTCCAATATCAGACGGACACATTCAGTACTCTTTGCCCTCACAGCTGCATAAGACAATGCAAAACTGCAGAAGTAATGATAAAATACCACTGAAAACGCAAACATGTTCAACAATAAAGTATAAAATTAATGTCAAAAATATCTAGAGTCTGCAGAATATACTGAAATTCACATACATATCTGCTCGTGAAAGGTATGGTATGGTATGGTATGGTAAAGCAGACTTTAGTGTCCCACTCGAACATTACAGGTCACTGCAGAGACGATCTTTCCAGCCAATCACTTCATTAGTGCAAAAAACCAGTCTTCCTAAGCAATCACTTGGCTGGTTCTAGCAAAACCAAATATAACTACAACCACGTGACTACACAAAAAACCTAAACAACAACTAATGAAAACTACTAGCATAAGCAGAACTAAACCTAAGAAACTAAAGCCCGATTCAGGTTGCCTTCTACATCAGCCGGCCATAAAATGGATCAGGCTCAATGCTCATGAAAGTGACCTGATCTTACACTTTTTGGTAACAGATCAGTACGAACGGATGCATCTACCACAAAATATACTTAAACCTGTAACATTTCCAAATTTCCACTGAGTTAGCATGGTATATTTATTGACTAACAATGTTGGTTTCAACATCCTATGAATACAGTATCCAACTACATAATTACGACTGGCAGATCTCAGACAAGGCAATGGCCATGTAGTCGGCAGTTTTTTTCTGGGGGGGGGAACACTCAGGTTATATACAAAATATTTTTACGAGATTTGGAATCAAAGTTGCAGAAACTGATAGTTTTACAGACTTCTAACAAGGAAATGTAAGTGAAAAGCACAAATTTTACAGTATTTACTTAAACACTTAGACTTATGTACACCCATAATGCATGACAGCTGCCACAGTCTATATGGACATCAAATCCACTGCAGAGTGAACGTGGGCAACAACATGAGTGCAGCTACACACTAGCCATCAACTTGTCAACACAGCCACGAATGACGGCCACGTTTTACTGGCAGTGGTATGTCTCCTGTAAACCACAGCTATGTTTGCTGTGAAAGAACACGGCCACGTTTCATGGCTAATGTGTACTACTGGACTTCACTGTTGACAGATAAACCAACCAACAGTCAAATTAAGCCAATAAAAGAAGTTCCATGGCAGAGGTAACTATGACCCTCTTCTGCCAAACCCATCTCACTGGGTAGGTCTTAGTCTTCATTCACTGTGTTGGCCGACTTCGTTATATGACAGACAAGATTCTCTAATGAGCTCCGACACATTACATGAGTGCACTCTGTGCAATAGTTGGTGTATACACTACAGTCTAAAATTACACTAGCAATTCTACAATTCTAACAGACTGTGACACAAAAAGTCCAGTAAATAGCAACCGTAATGCTCAAATCAGTAGAAAGTATGCACTACATTGAATTAAACCACTGTTACATATCAGCATTTTCAGATACGCAACAATCTTGTTTTATGGCGTTATTCCAGTACAGCCTGGGAGAGCCAATATAGTTTTCCTTATTTAAATGCAAACTTCTCTTTTCTAATCTTCGTCACCTACTTCCTTCCATGTCATACCTGTTGCCTGCTTCTACTTCCATGTCACATTTCATTTTAAAAATTCACTCATTCATTGTTATTTTATTACCACTTATTGTTTTTCATTGTTTTTATTTTAATTCTCTGCACTGTGTAATCTAGCAATACAAGCTACTGAAACAAGTAAATTTGATTTGATTTGATAGGCCACATCTTTTTAGTTTTAACCAACCACGCTCATCTTTTCTTAAACCACAACCATACAATTGCAACCTACTGCCTGTTCAGACACACAAAACAGCAGTATTATTCTACCAGCTAGCAGAGGAGCCTCTTGCATGCAGTCGGATAAATTGACATCGGCTCCATGCTGCAGCAGCAGCTGCATGCAGTTACTGTAGCCTTCAGATGCAGCCAGCAGTAATGCCGTCTTGCCGTCAAATGACTGCCAATTAACGTCAACAGCTTCTACAGCAAACGTACACAATATTGCTAGCTTATAGAGATCACTGACTGGTGACGAAATAAAATACTTGTGACTACAGTATTCAACGACATTAGGCTATTAGTCGAAAAAACACTGTAACACTAAACAGTTCAAAGAACAACAGTACCTCATTCATTTTACTAGAACCATTTCAGCAAGCAGGATGAAGATTCATCTAATAATTCCATCACTAACTCAAAGGTAATGATGTCAGTCTTGTAACCATTTATGGCACTTACAATATCGCCCTTAATTAAAAGCAAACTAAAATGTTCATAAGGCAAGCTACATTTTTTACTGTAAAGTTTACAGAAACAGCAGTCAATGAAACACAGTTCAGCTCAGTTTCACCACTCATGGACGACACCTAGCCATTTCACGTAAAGTAACTTCTTGGGAAATTCATGACTTTAATAGTCAGTTGTACTTTGTTTTAAAAGAAAATGGACCCCCTGGTATTTTGATACAACTTGATCAAAAGTTCTTTAATTCAAATAATTTCAGAAATAATCTGTGTTCAATATTCTTAATAAAACTTAATAAAAGAAGACAGTTGGGTTTACAGCAGTGTACCAGCAGAAGTGGTTACCATAGTAATCCTTAACTATGCGTCATTCCATAGGTTTATGCTGCCTTATGAACAGAAAAATTAAAATCTATTAATCAAAGTGTTTCTACTGGAACAATGTGCAGTGTCAAAAGCTATAACGGGTGTTCAAAGTGCTGTTTTTTGGTCTTGACACAGGCCCAGAATCATTTTGCCACTTGTTTATTGCCCTCTCGATGATATGTTGTTCTAAGTCAGCTCAGACTCATGCTGTTTTACGTGCGTCAAGTCACTAGTGTTGTTATGGAAATCACGCAGCTGATTCTAAGCCAATTTAAAAACTTTTTACTGCAGTCAGTTGAGAATTAGACAGTCTCTCTCTACCAAAAACAAGAGGTCAAAGTAATTTGACAAAAAGCGCCTCACGGGGGCCCATTCCCCGATTAGGGGTCACCCCAGGGGGTCGAAAGTTGTACCATTGAATTCCTGGGGTAGGGTTTCCTATTAGTGTTCCATAGTAACTATAGGCCTAGGATGCACCGTTTGGCCACA
>Ga0209149_1002123_pt1 | contig 10844 bp, 11 predicted proteins | sample WorMetTyACAVOLI2_FD_187423 | JGI IMG/M metagenome (GOLD analysis project Ga0209149, IMG submission 187423) | Marine gutless worms symbiont microbial communities from Max Planck institute for Marine Microbiology, Germany - Olavius algarvensis... ...
TTTTCAACTAGAAATTTTGACCCCTTGACCCCATTAGCCCCCAAATTCTCAAATTTTGCTATACAAATATTGCTTTTTCGCTTGAAACACACTGTTGCCGTCGTCACACATGCACATGTGCTACAAATTTCATACACCACTTGGGTACGGGGTGTTGCTTGCCAAAAACAACGTTTAGGACCAAAATTGGAGGGGCTTGGCTAGGGGAGCATCCAAAAATTTGGGACTCCCTACGTATTTCTGCAACCGTTGAAGTTAGCAACTTCAAATTTGGTACACAAATTGGGTTTGGGACTAGCTTACCAAAAACAACGTTTAGGACCAAAATTGGCAGGGGTGTGGGCCAGGGAGCATCCAAAAAAATTTTGGGACCCCCTATGTATTTTTGCAACCGTTGAAGCGAGCAACTTCAAATTTCGTACACAAATTGGGTTTGGGACTAGCTTACCAAAAAACGACGTTTAGGACCAAAATTGGCGGGGGTCTGGGCTAGGGGAGCATCCAAAAAAATTGGGACCCCCTATGTATCTTTGCAACCGTTGAAGCTAGCAACTTCAAATTTGGTACACAGATTGGGTTTGGGACTATCTTACCAAAAAACACCGTTTAGGACCAAAATTGGCAGGGGGGCTGGGCCAGGGGAGCATCCGAAAAAAAAATTGTGACCCCTATTTATTTCTGCAACCGCTTGAAAACCGATTGAAAAATTGGTACACAACATGAGTTCAGGTTTACCTTGCCAAACACAAACTTTAGGTAGGGTCTGATTTAAGAGAGCACCACTCCCCTCCCCATTATGATGATGATGCAACTGGGTATTTTACGTGCCATCAAAAACTGACGGGTACCCAGATTAGTCTACTAAGTGGAATCAAACAGAAAATTTAAGTGGAAAAAGACTAAAAACTGATTAGCATGATCAATTCTTATTAGGACGAATGATTTGTGAAGGCAGTCCAAAAAGGCAGTTTTGCTGTAATAACTCAGAAATGTAATAAAACTGCAATTAGGCCTATAAATGTAAAAAAAAACTGCAGTAACGGCGAGTGACACATGTAAAACTGCAAAAATCACAAAAAGGTGATATTACTCAGCAGCACATTGACATTTAGGCGATGTGCTGGTGGATGATATTACCTTTTTTGTGATTTTTGCAGTTTTATATGTGTCACTCGCTACATGAACACACAGGCTCCAGTGTCCGTCACGGCGGGAAGCTATCGACAAGATTTCTGACCACGTCCGGGGTCAGACAAGGCTGCGTGCTGCAGGCTCCGGCCCTATTCTGCGTCGCGATCGACTGGATCTTGAATCGATCACATGGATGACAATCCGGGCATTAGGGTGGGCTCGACATCCTTTACCGATCTCGTGTATGCTGACGATACCACCTTATTCGCGACATCATCCCAGTCGGCAGCAGAAAGTCTGTCATCCTTCAGGAATGCCGCCTCCGTCCTTGGTATGCATATCTCTTGGCGAAAGACAAAGGTCCAAAACCTCGGTACCGGTCAGCCACTCTCTGATGTACATGTATCTGTAGACACTCACCATGTGGAATGCGTCGACAACTGCACGTATCTTGGCAGTGTTCAGTCGTCAGACGGCTACTGCAGACCTGACATCAGAGACGTGTATAAACTGCAGTTTTTTAACATTTATAATGGTAACATCTCGGAAGTGGTACACAGCAGACGTAATCAGAGACATAAATCACACGATTACTATGGAATTGGGAACACTAATGGCAATTCATGAATGGTGCATTGAATAGCGCAATACCAATGACCTTGATATCGACGCTATCAGGACAAAAAACCCTTGGACAGTAACCCTCTGGACCCGTACGGACACAACACCACTCGAACAGAAACCCTCTGGACATAAAAGAAAACCACCGTGTTTTTGTCTATTTCTAAGACTTATACTATGGCGAGCTTGTTCGTGTTATGTGGTAAGTTTTCTGTGTATTTTTTTAGTTTTTTGTTCTCATGGTTGTGAGGTTTTTAATAGTACAGAACGGGTAAATACTGACAACTGTCAATGTCAATTGTATAGACCTAATGTAAATCAACGCTCTGTTAACATGAACAAGAAGCTGTCGCAAAGAAACTGCGCGACGCTTTGTGTCACTGAATATTTCGCTAAGTCACTCAAGATCACTCAAGGTCCTTCGAAATTACACTCTTTAGAAATTAGAAGGGCGCAAGTCCCTATTCAGGGGACGGCACGCATTACGTCATGCATAAAATATTTATAGAATATTTAATAACAACGTAACGGTATAATAGTGCTTGTTGGGCGCTCAAATTTAACTAGTTTCGTTGGCACGTTTTAATATACGATTTACTGATAATTCAGTAGGGGGGGGGGTAGTTTTTTGGGCCACTCTGTAGACTATAGCGCGTCTTGCTAAATTGCCGACAATAGGCTATTGCTGTCCCTTTGCCGAGCAGCGGTGAATTAGGCTAGTATAATTGCAGTTAAATATTATGCGTGTGGTAGCACATTTCGTAAATCTGTGTGAATTCGATGTCTGTTGCATTGTTCAATGTATGACTGACTAATTGTGAATGGGGGGGGGGCTTTGTCTGCGGTGTTGTCTCGGAAGTAGTTTTGGGGGATAAAATTGGGGTTTCTGTCCCGGCGTTGTGTCCTAGGGGTTGTGTTCGGTGATGGTTGTCTCTGGCGGTTCCTGTTGCGGGGTTATTGTCCGGGAGAGGTTTGTCCGCGATTCGTCTAGACTGTGAACGCGTGCATGTGGCGCAACTGCAAAAGTGGACCCCGCCTCGGACATCTGACTGCTGGGCCTCGCGCAACGTATTCCGTAAATAAATACTACTGACTAGGTAATTTAACCTACGTCCGTCAAACCTTTCATCGTTCTATATCCAATCTCTCTGAAAACATAGTAGGCCTATGTATGGCCTCGCCTATTAGCTATATATAGAAAAACTGCACACAGTCTATCTAAAGTTGTATAAGCCAAATCTCTAAAACAACAAAAATTAAAATGTTTATTAATTATAAGCGGGAAATATATGCGCTAGCACATTTAAATCTGTCAACCGCCAGCGCTTTAAATGTCTAAGCTCATGTTTATAATTAATAAACATTTTAATTTTTGCTGTTTTAAAGCTTTGGCTTATACAACTTTAGATAGACTGTGTGCAGTTTTTCTATAGAATATTTGCTGTTTTAATAAAGTTTGTTGGTACGAGAGGTATGACAAATTAGTAACCTAGACAATAGCGCGAATAGGTGAGTTCTGCATAGGCTTAAAATAAATATATGCAAGTTGATGGCTCTTATAGGCCTTGAGATCATCGTACCTATGTTCCCGACATTCGTTTAATAACGTCACGCGAATTAACTTCCGGTTTCGACTTTTGGTCACGTGGTCATCTCCGCATGGCCGTAATGCGTCTTCCCCTAAAATATGGCGAGATATCTTTATCTAATGCGGAGTTATTGTTGTTTTTCCGAAATTCAAGATGGCTGCCGCCGGCATCTGGGATTTTTAGGTTATGTGAATTTCACCATTATGGCGTGTTGATAGTGGTATCTGTGCTCTATACCAAATATCTGTTATAATCACTGAGATCGACGCACTTATGCTTCAGATATTCATTTGATGACGTCATGCGAATTAACTTCCGGTTTCGACTTTTGATCACGTGGTCATCTCCGCATGGCCGTGATGCATCTCCCCATAAAATTTGGAGCAGATATCTTTATCCAACCCGAAGTTATTGACATTATTCCGAAATTCAAGATGGCTGCCGCCACCATCTTGGATTTGTTAGGGGAGCCGTAAAAAACCGGACCGCCATGATTAATATGACTAACTTCACTAATTAACAACATTCACTAATTATTTTTGGCAGAAAGACACTTTATTTAATTCCGAATTAACTGTGTTAAAAAGTTTTTAAATTGGCTTAGAAGCAGCTGTGTGGTTTCCATAGCAGCAGTATCGACTTGACGGTCAGTGTCTCAAACAAGAACTTAGCTGTCGCCAACAGATCGCGCGACATCTGCGCACACAATACGCTGAGGGCATCTATAGGCATAAATATTACACCGTGACCTTGAAATATACGTTAAAGGTCACTCAAGGTCACTGGAAACGGAACCATTTGATAGATCATACACTACTTAGTAGTAGTCGACTTATTTGACGTTGAATACTATTGTGACCTTGAAATGTCGGTCAGAGGTCACTGAAGGTCATTGAAAGTGGTACCATTTGAAAGCTTGGGAACGGTTTGCTATTCGCCTTCCATAGTAACTATGGCCTTATGTTTAGCCATTTCGGAGATATTCAGTGTCAAAGAATGGCGTGACCTTGAAAACCAGGTTAGGGATCGTTCAAGATCATTGATAAAGTCGCAGTTCGATAGACCACGTGCGACTTTCTATTGGTCGGCCATTGTAATTATAGCTCTATCTTGTGCCATTTTCGAGTTATTTGACGTTGAATAATATTGTGACCTTGAAATCTGGGTTAGAGGTCACTCAAGGTCATTGTAAGTGGTGCCATTCAAACGCTTGCGTACGGTTTTTTATTCGCCTTCTATAGTAACTATGGCCGTATTTGTAGCCGTTTGTGAGCTATTTAGCGTTAGAGTGGTGTGCCCTTTAAAACAGGGTTATGGTTCGTTCAAGGTCATTGGAAATGGCACTATTGGATAGACCGCATACGAGTTTCTATTCGCCTTCCATAGTAACTATGGCGATATCTTGCATCGTTTGCGAGATATAGCGACTTCGGAATTTAGTGAAGATATTTGATGCTGATAAAAGCAGAATGATTGGGCTACCGTATGGTGAAGAAACTATGACGATATGTTAAGCCTTTTTCATCTGGTACCGGAACGTAACGGACAGACAAACATACAGATTTGCTATATCAATATCGCACGTCAGTATGCTGACGCGCGATAAAAACGGACCCTACAATGTTTTGACGTAACTCGAATCGTTAACTGCGCGTCATTCCACAGTTTTACTGCCTTGTGAACAAAACGTTAAATCTTTTAAACAAAGACACTGTTTTCATCGGAATAATGACATGTTTTGCGGTGTTAAAAGTTACGACACGTGTTCGAATGCTGTCTGTCAGCATTGACTCAGGCCCACAATCATTTTGTCACTCTATTCTCCTACCGAAGATAACGTTGTTCGAAGTCAGCTCAAAATCCGCTGTTCAGGTGTGTCAAGTCGCGACTGTTGTTACGGAAACCACACAGCTGGTTCTAAGCCAATTTAGAAACTTTCTAGCATGTGAATTCAGGGGCGGCGCCACGGTTTTGAAAGTAGGGGGACAATTTTGCGAGCGGAGCGAGCCAAAAAATAAACTAACGCGCGTAAGTAAGTAATCTTCGTTACCTTGGACGGGCGATATTACTGTTATTTCGTTGTCTACAGGCCGCCAGTCGGAAAATAGTTGACGGCTTGATCCGCCACACGCCAGGATAAAGACGACAGAGCGTTGACGTTAGTGTAAAGGCGTGATAAGAGCAACATGTGATATATGAATTATTCCCAAATTATGCCCCCCGTCCCCCATGGCCTCGAAAAGTGGGGGGTCATGACCCCCAGCTCCTATGGGAGCGCCGCCCCTGTGAATTGAGAAGTGTATACGGTGTCTCCCCCCTACCAAAAATAATTAGTAAATGTTGTGAATTGATGAAGTTATGTCATATTAATCGTAGACTTCCGGTTTTTTTTGAGACGCACTGTAAGGATTTGAATTTTTTGTCGTTCAGGCTTGAATGTCCTATTCACGCCCCCAAATTTCAGTTGTTGGGGGTTTTACCCCAGAATTTATAGGCACATCGTTCATATCCCCAAAAGGCACTTCCTTGCGCGGAACGACGCGTTTTGAGCCCTCATTGGTCCAGATCGGACGCACAGTGCGACCTGTGGCCTTGGCAAAGAAAACAAAAAAAAGAAAAAAAAACAAGAACTTAGCCATCGCAAACAGATCGTGCGTCAGCTGCGCACACAACTCGTCGAGGGCATCTCCGTGACCTTGAAATCTAGGTTAAGGGTCACACAAGGTCACTGAAACGGAACCATTGGGTAGATCATACACGATTCACTATTAGTCGAGTTATTTGACGTTGAATATTATCGTCACCTTGAAATGTGGGTCAGAGGTCACTCAAGATCATTGAAAATGGTACCATTTAAAAGCTTGGGTACGGTTTCCCATTCGCCTTCCATACTAACGATGGCCTTATTTTTAGCTATTTCGGAGATATTCAACGTCAAAGAACGATCTGACCTTGAAATCTGGGTTTGGGTCGTTCAAGGTCGTTGAAAATGGCGTGGTTTGATAGACCATATGACTTTCTATGGGTTCGCCATTGTAACTATAGGTCTATTTTGTACCGTTTTCGAGTTATTTGACGTTGAATAATATCGTGACCTTGAAATGTGGCTTCGAGGTCACTCAAGGTCATTGAAATTGGTGCCATTCGAAAGCTTGGACGCGGTTTACTATTCGCCTTCTATAGTAACTATGGCCGTATCTGTAGCCGTTTGTGAGATATTCAGTGTCAATGAATGTCGTGACCTTAAAAACCAGGTTAAGAGTCGTTCAAGGTTATTTAAAATGGTGCCGTTCGATGCACCATGTATAACTTTCTATTAGTCCGCAATTGTAACTATAGCTCTATCATGTGTCATTTTTGAGTTATCTGACGTTGAATAATATCGTGACCTTGAAATCTGGGTTAGAGGTCACTCAAGATCATTGAAACTGGTGCCATTCAAAAGCTTGGGTGCGCTTTCCTATTCGCCTTCTATAGTAACCATGGCTCTATCTTGTATCGTCTGCCTGATATAGCGACTTATTGGTAGAAAATCGCGAAATTTTTATACCCCACTTGTATTTAGCGCCCCCGCAGGGGGTGACCCCGCGGAATTTTGTGAAGATGCTTGACGCCGGTATATCTAGAATGACTGTGCTACCGTATGGTGAAAACACTGACAATAGGTTAAGCCGTTTTCATCTGATACCGGAGCGTTACGGACAGACAGACGGACAGAATTACTATATCAATATTGCGCGTCAGTGTGCTGGCGATAAAAACTGGCTATTAGCCCAGACCAACCAAGTCGCCGTATCGAAGTCGAAGTTTGCACACCAGTGGCCTCCGGTGTGTAGTTCTATATGTTTTTATTAAAATCGGTTCAGTGGTTTTGCCGCTGTGGGTGGTCGAAAATCGCCCTTCCCCATTACTTTGGCGACTGGATTATACAACAGCTTGTACTACCGTACAAGCCGTGATGATGCAACTACCGATGAATAGGAAAACCTACGTGGGGTAGCATTTTTGTCCCGTGTCTGCCATGCATAGGCTATACGCTACTTAGCTATAAGTGGCGTGTTCGTCTGTTCGTCTGTCTGTCAAACTCTGGTATTGAGTCAAAACTAATGACCGTAGGATCATGCGGTTTCATCATTGGGTAGCTCAGGGACTCTAATTTTTTAAGTCCAAATTTCGTGCCCTAGGTCACAGGGGAGCACCCCTTTGGAGGGTTCTAAACGAGATTGGGTGGGATAAAAACGGCGTAAAACGCATATTTTTCGACCAATAAATCGTTATATATCAAAAACATTAGAATGTTGGCTCATAGTTACAAAGGAAGACTAATAGAAAATCGCATACGGACTTTCGATTGGTACCGATTTCGATGACACTGAATGACCTTGTGTGACCTTCGCGGTGTGGAAGTGAATGAAGATTGACATACTATCCAGCGCAGAAAGATATCCCCGGGCTTGTAAATTTCAGCCATGTACAGATTGTGCATAAGTTCGCAGGGGTTACCCCTTGAAGGGGCATTAAAATCAGCAATTTTGAGGGCCTTTGCGCTGGCGATGTCGTAGCAACTAAACGTAGGAACATGTTTTTTTCACTATCGGGTAGTCCTGGGACTAGTTTCTCGCTGTCAAATTCCATGCAATAGTTCCCGAATGATCACTCCGAGCGGGGCCTTCAGTGGGACTGGGGAACGGCGATTTTTGGAGTTTTCGTCGCAATATCTTGGACACGGTACAAGACAGATTACTGTTAATCTCTGATAGAATATCGCATACAGGCTGTCGATTTGTACCCCTGCAGTTTCGGTCGACCTTGAATGACCTTAAGTAGTCGTAACGCGGTATTAAATCACTCTCGTTTTCGGAGCTTGTTGTTTAAACGCGAATGATCTACCCATATTAGCGGTAAATGATAGCGCCTTGTTCGTAGTTCTCAGAGATGTAAAGATCGCGCATAAATTCGGAGAGGTATGCTGAAGGGGGATCGTTGAATACAGGTTATTAGATATTAAACAAATTAACGCTTAGCTTTTGAGATATGACCACGGGATGGCGGACGAACAATGGACAGACCGTCATTTGAACAAGCATCGCAGTCTACAAGCCACTACGACGGCATATCCGGCTATTAACCCTTTAAGCCTGACACATTAAAACCGCAGAACAACGGACCATTTTTCAGCAATACGGTATTGGTACACTGGCCGCTGATGGGTGGGCTGTTACATTTGGTACAGTCAGGAGGGGGCTGGGCGGGCTCCCCTCCTCACTGTACCAAATGTAACAGCCCACCCATCAACGGCCAGTGTACCAACTTCTTATTATTCAATGTGGCACTATAATTGCGTCTGCACTGTAAAGGGTTAAGGCGTGCCAGCAATAGTGATTTTCAGGAAGTCTACCGGCAATTAAAGCTACTATCACCGCAATTATCCTGTTCTGTTGTAGTACGGAGACAACGTGTTCGCGTGCACGGCGCTGAACATTCACAACGACATTGACAAACAGGAATTCGTTGTACACAAAGTTTGGTGACGTCAGTGGCATACTGCTGGCCGGCCTACGTGTCCGCTGTATTGTCGTTCATCCATTGTGTGTCTGCTATAACGCTGCTCGTTACACAATACTCAGTCCATTCCTGTCGGCGTATTTATATCTATACAGTATAGGTATAAATACGCCGACGGGAACTATACATAGGCCTAATCACCAACGAAAAAACTAGCGGTAGTGTCGGATCATCAACCTACACGGAAGCAGATGCTATTGTCGTACTTCCTGCGAGAACTGGGTCCATTATAAAACGGCATCGTCGGCAAGTCCGACAACTGTGCTGTAGGCCTAATGTAGCCTACTAATTATAAGAGGGTGACTACATCGTGTTTCAAAAAAAGTTCACCCTTTTGCTTTTCGCAATAACTAAGTCAGATGTCGACCGATTTCAATAATATTTGGTGGGAATGTAGCTGAGTAAATCTGCAGCAAACTGGTATATTCCTTTCGTTACATGGTAAAACATATGCATGAATATTATACACAGTAAAACGGTAAAGTTTATTAACGCAATTACATCACACGACGCAAAGGGAGAACGACGCAACACAAACAAGCGAAGTATCCAAATATCAGCCAGCCTAAATTAGACAAGTTCCAGTTGCAATGTTACAGCAAATGTTCGAAGTGACAGCCAAAATTCGATCATGGTCGCTGAAAGTGAAACCCATGTTTACACGAAAGCGTCGTCTGCTACCAGGAAACGCGGCGCACGTTTACACTGTGTCGACGCATGCACGTTAGGTGCCCATCGAATTACATAAATAAGAGAAAAAAGGTAAAAATAATATTACGCCGTGACATTAGCAAAGACATGTCATGCCAGTAATATGATGCAAGACTTGGTAGAAGCAACTCATATTTCGATCACAAAAGCTGTCTGAATCGCGATGTTTCAATTGTTCAATTATTGAATTGGAAGAAAATTGAATCTCATTTTGAAACTTGAAGTAGCGACGCTCAACGAATAAATCTCACATTTGTTGCATATAGTTTTGTCGCTTATTTTGTCAGGTACATTTCTGCCAAATATTATTTAAATTGGTTTCCATTTCACAGTGTTATCATGAAAGTCCTAGGGGTGAACTTTTTTTGAAACACAGTGTAGAACTGCCACAGACTGTTATTTTATCAACAATAAACTTACCAGTACATCATTTTTTTAAATTTAAGTATAAGTATTCATAAGGTGCAATAAACAAAAAAGTCTGCGGCGAAAAAGTCATCGCGATTTGCCGATGAGACAGGCGAAAGTTACGGGAAAATTGAGTACAGTATACAGAGGTGGTAAAGTTTTACAACGACGACGCCGTGGTTCAGGCGGTAACGTTCGCCTAGTGTTGTAACATGTATGTTTATTAACTGTTTGTCAGATCACTGCGTCTGTCGGTGACAATAAACTCATTCTTATCTTATCTTATCTTATACACTGATGAGTTTCTTGTCTGTTTCACATATGAGATTGAGAAAAAAACATTTCGACTGATTTTCGTGCGTTTACTGTGCCTACGATACTTGAACTTCTTGAAGCACAGATTAACTGCGGTGTTTATCTCTAATTAGCGAAAATTGCATTGCACCAACCACAATAAGTACACGTAGCATTTAGGTTTGTAATGTGCAACGACAACGTGGAGATTTATCGCTTCGATAGTCAGCTAAGTGGTGATTTCAGTAAAGTTGGTGCAGTCAGACGTCGAATAATGCGTGTCCTTGAAGTCTGGGTTATGGGTCATTCAAGATGACTGAAAATGGCACCATTTGATAGATAATACACGACTTCCTGTCATTCTGTCATTGTAATATATAGCGAACATCTTGTATCATTTTCGAGTTATTAGACGTTGAAAAATATCGTGACATTGAAATCTCGGTTAAGGGTCACTCAAGATCGTTGGAAATTGCACCATTCCTTGCGATTTCCTTGGCGTTCAACGTGGAACTAAGTTGTATA
>Ga0209149_1002125_pt1 | contig 10842 bp, 7 predicted proteins | sample WorMetTyACAVOLI2_FD_187423 | JGI IMG/M metagenome (GOLD analysis project Ga0209149, IMG submission 187423) | Marine gutless worms symbiont microbial communities from Max Planck institute for Marine Microbiology, Germany - Olavius algarvensis... ...
AGCTAGGTTGAGCAGTTGTAAGAACTTTGTAAGTAAGAGAGAGAAGTTTATATTCGATGCGTTCGTTGACCTTTAGCCAATGGAGGGATTTGAGAATGGGGGTGATATGAGTGGATTTAGGAGCCTGTACACCGCTGAAATCTACAGATTTTCTATTGGTCCACCATTGTAAATATAGCTCTATCGTGTACCATTTGTGAGTTATTTGACGTTGAATAATGTCGTGACTTTTAAATCTGGGTTAGAGATCACTCAAGATCATTCTAACTGGTACCAATCGAAAGCTTAGGTGCGGTTTCCTATTTGCCTTCCATAGTAACTATGGCTCTATCTTGCATCATCATTAAGATAAAGCGAGATATTGGTCGAAAATCGTGATTTTTTTCATACCACCTTGCATTCGACGCCCCCGTTAGGTGGGGTCCCCGTCAGAATATTGCCATCCCGTTTGATATGGAAAAATTAGAATGGTGTGGCAACCCGATGGTGAAGAAAGTTTGAGGATATATTCAGCGGTGTCCACAGAATACAGGCGTGTGACAGACGGACAGACAGACGGACGGACGGACAGACGTCTTGCCGCGGCATACGCGTCGAGCAGTAAAATCGTAAGTTGGCCATACTTTTATGTGTCATAAAAATTAGTATGCGCTGAAGGTACGTTCCTGTCGTGTATGATGCTGAGCGCGACCTGTTTGTGATAGCTAAGTTTTTTGTTAACTTGTTGTAGCAGATTGTTTATAGTCAGTGGTGTTTTTACACATTACATTATTAAAGTTTGCGGTTGTGGTGTGTGAAGTCTGTCGGCGTTAAGTTCAAAGTATTAGTGACAGACTACGACAGATCAAGCGGCAACGACGATGTCGATGGATTTGTCCAGCTGCTGAATTCGACACCTTCACGAAATATTTCCGTAGCCGACTGGACCACTATCGTCATGCGCGGAATTCGCAGTAGGCACACAACAAGGTAGTTCTGGTGAACTGCCTCAACTGTCACCGTCGGGTTCACGTTCATTGTCCGAAGCTGTTGCAAAGCGATCCGAATCCGAATGTCCGTCCGTCTGTTTACCTCAGTCCTGAACTGTGTCAAAATAACTAAATATTGTCATCAAAGTTGTTTTTTACTTTCTGGCAAACCCAGTGTTTTCAGTTTTCCACTGCCAACCAATATGGCGAAATTCTGACAGGGTCACCCTCAACAGGAGCGTTTTTAAATACAAGTGGGGGGTACGAAACACCTACTGTATTTCCGACCAGTGGCTACATCTCAGAAAAGATACAAGACGTGTATTTAGTTACCGTGACAATCACGTATAGTCTATAAACGGAGTCGGTGTCAATGACACTGAGCGACCTGAAAATGACATAGGCCTATTAACCACTAGAAACATCTCTATGGCCATTATTTCGCAAGATGTAACATAGAAGCTGATAATGCGTCAAAACTAATGAACATAGTATCATGCGGTTTACAATTTCGGGTAGTTTATTGATACTAACTTGTGAAGGCTTCAAACGAGACTGGAGTGGGTGAAAACGGCGAACGACAAGATTTTCGACCAATAAATCGTTATATCTCGGAAACGATAGAAGATAGGCATATTATTACAATAAATAATAGACCAATATCTATAAATATCTCAGAAACAACACAAGATAGACACATGATACTACAATAAATAACTAAAGACTAATAGGAAGCCGCATCTAGGCTCTCAGCTGGCGCCAATTTCGATGATCTTGAATGATGTTGAACGACCATAACGCAACACCTCACGCTGTATAGCTTTTTCCGGAGTTCGCTGTGTAGAAGTGAATGAAGATAGACCCATACTATCAGTGGCAAAAAGATAGTTCCGGGTTCGTAGATTTCAGCCATGTACAGATCGTGCATAAATTTGCAGGATGAGTGACCCCTAACCTAGAATTCAAGGTCACGATATTCTTCCAAATCAGTTGTCTCGAAAATGATAAAATATGCGTAGAATGGCAGACTGATAAGGCCATTTTCAATTACCTTGAATTATTCGTAACACATATTTAAAGGGCAGACGTTGAATTCGACGTTGAATATATCAGAAACGACACAAGATAGACACACGATCCTACAGTGATATATGGCCTATGGAATCGTGCCATCGCCAATGGCCTTGATCGACCTTCAAGATCATTTCAGCGATTTTGTCAGAAAATAAGTGTAGCCTACTTTTGCTTTCTCTGATAGAAAGTCCAGGCGATCTAATAAGAGTTGACATTGCCGATGACCTTGAGTGACGCTTTGAAGGTCATTTCTGGTAATGTATACGGTTTCATTGTCTGTATCTCAAAAATATATAATGTAGCTAATTACAACGGTCGAACGTCATATGGGAGCAATTATTTCTACTGACGTATTCGACCTGAAGGACTGTCACGTGATGTTGAGCGCGACCTGGGGAAAGTTGAATACGAACAGTAACATTTTCAACGTATAATTTTTTCCTACGTTAGAAACTAATTTGACCACTTTTTACGTCTGCTATGTAAAACGTAACGTGACGTGACCAAAATGTTTGTTACACTTTACTTACCACCGTTAAAATAATTCATGGTCTTTCATTCGGCGTGTTATTCAAATGGCCAGATTTTAAACATACATCGCAAAAAATGTTGAAATTTTTAAATACAGAAAATAAAACAAACCTTTCGCAATGTGCGTGGCCAAAAGAGCTAGCAAAGGAATTTTGTGCTAGACTAGGAATTTTTCTTACAATTTTTAAATCGTTAGGCTACGAATAATTTCTACGCTAGAAATGTGTGTACTTAACCCGCCGGGATAGCTAACAGGGGCGGGTTTGTTCTGGTTTTTATTGTTTTTTTCATACTGAATTTTCCTAATGCGAATGCGTTACCTGTGATACATGTTTGACCACATGAGATGAACATGAGCGTACCTCCGACAAATTTACCTATTGATGCTACAACGGAGTGATACTCTTGTTCTGACTGAGAATTTACTCCAAATTTTTCAATATTGTCGCTTTTGATGTAAGTTATTGTTGTTGCTGGCCATTTGGTCTTTTTCCAACTGTTGGATGTTTGGCGCTAGTTTGAGGCGTATGTTTACCACTGCACCGTTATTTCACTGCGAGTGTTTCTCTGCTTTTGTAGTCTGACGATAAAGTACAAGTTGTACTGTCATGCCAATTACTATTCGTCAAACTGTTCAGTCTACTGTGTCGCCAGTAACACCGACACAGGTGGACATTACACCTGTGATCCAGCCACAGGCAACATCGTCTGTCGTCCAGGTACGTTATTAGCGGGCTTAAGTGTCACCTACGAGTTACTGTTACATGCTAATAATGATGTTGAAGATGAACAATATTGAATGCTCTGATGTCTGTTGGTTGTGACTTCTTGTAGGATGGGAAGACGAATCTACAAAGTGTAAAACGTCGTCTGACGACTGTCTTAATCACAGTTGTCTTAACGGAGCCACGTGTGTCGATGGCGTTAGAACGTACACCTGTCTCTGTCCACCTGGATACACCGGTAAGCAGCATCATTGTATTCATCTTCATGGTCACCATATTGTTACTGCTTCTGGCCTTCCCACTGTAGAGTACTGGTACTTATCGCCCGAACTGCCTTCACGGTCTCTAGACTATTTCTATGTTCATCGGTGTTTTACCATGCGCACATAAAACAACAACGAGGTCACCGAAATGACCTTCAAAGGTAACTCAAGGTCATCGGAAATGTCACGGTTTGATAGGGTGTATGTGATTTCCTATCACCGTTCCATAGTATCTTATATCGTTTCCCACATATAGCCAAATATTGGTCGAAATTCGCGAAATTTGTATTCAACGCCCCCCCCCGTACGGGGTAACCGCGTGGGAATTTTGCAAAGATGTTTAGTACTAGGAAACATATACTGAAGAAGATATGATGATATGTTAAGCCCTTTCGATACAACACCGGAGCGTGACAGACGAACATATAGAATTCCTGCATCAATGTTGCGCGTAGGCTATCCGCGCGAAAAATACGTGTGTTTTATACAGAACACCATGTACGTTGTGGTGTGAGGTAATTCAACCGTTGTGTATCAGATGCAGCAGCGCCGATGTTGATGTGGAAGTGCAACTGAAAATCGTGAATTTATACTGTTACGTGAACTGAATTTTATCCGTCGTTGTTTGTATGAATTAATTTACAGGTAAACTGTGTTCTGGCGTTGAACTCACAAACGACATTGTTGGCTCAACGTTGAAGCCACACGGAAATATAATTAACGTGGCAGAAAGTTCCGATGACACGGTACGGTATAAAATAGGCCTATAGTTTAATAGTGTTTTGTATTAAAGTGTCAAAAGGATGTACAAGAAACTTAGCCATCGCTAACAGATCGCGCTTCAGCTGCGCACACAAAGTAGCAACAGTAAATTTTCAACAAGGGTGTCGCGTTTATGAACTCCACGAGTAAGCACCCGCCGCAGTCAAATTTCACAAGATGGGGGGATTTTTTTACGGTGGAAAGTTTTTCACTGAGGTCAAGTTTTTCTTGCTGCAGGCATAAATTTCACAGGGTGGGGAAATTTTTTCAGGGGGAAACTTTTCATGGGAAGGAAACATATAGGACAAGGACACCGGTGGTGATGGCGGCCGCTCCGCTGCCGCTGTGGCTGATACGCGGTCGTTGCATCCGCTAGCATAAATTCTACGGGGATAGTTTTGCACGGGGAAGAAACATCTATGACACCCTGTGTGGTGCTTCATCGAGCTGTAAACAATCAAGGCTTGATCAAGATGTCCGACGGACATCGAAAACGTTGTCATTAGGTAATTTTCTACGTTATTGATTGTACCAACTGAATGAATCTCTTCAACACTAGGCTACACTAGGTAGGCCTACAGTTATAATGGTGTTTTTTAATATATACATCTTTATTCACCATTAAGATGGTAGTATAGTTTGGACGGTTAAATAAAATATACAACTTAACTAAGGAACAACGTATGAAACAAAGCAGTCCAAACGCACATGCAATGAGATACACCAACAGACTTGCGTGAGAAGAGAAATACATCGATAGCCGGTAATGCCACAAAGTAAAGTATCTTACATTCACAAGAGTCTTTTGACAAGAAGATTCTTACACTGTCTAATTTTGCCTAAAAAATTTCGGTGCGATGAGCCAAGGTGATACTTGGTAGACTGAAACAGAACTCCTGCTGACAACACTTGACAATTTCGATATTATTTGTATTAAACAGTTTCATGAAAAATCTATTAATGACAAAGTCAATAGAAATATTTTGTGACTTATTCGATGGGAGAGCCTCAAGTCCATATAGGAGAACAGGAATACATTTGATTTTTAAGAGATGAAGTGTAACTTCTTCAGAAGTGAATCTGCCTATTTTGCCGAAAATGGCATTAGATGCTTTGTAGAAGGAACGTTTCGCTTCGTCTATAGAGCACTTGAATGTTCTTGACTGAACAATAAAAATTCCCAAATATCTAATAACATTGGTAATTATAATGGTGTTTTTAATACATAAGACCACAATGTCATACTGTGTTCTGTCGATGCAGGAAAGTTCGCCTGGAGTGTGGTTGTACGTTTTGATCTGCGCTATTTGTATAATTCTACTGGGCCTTATGGTTCTTATTGGTTTTATCTACTCTAGAAGACGGTAATTTTATGTCATCATTCTATATTATGTAAGTAATCTAACCCTACTGTAGTGCAGGTGAATAGGCCTACACGATATAGCTGTGGAAGGCCTGAACACAGAGATGTTGAATATCACGATCGCGATTTTTTGTGATTTTACTGCTGGCCGGGACATTCATCTTTTTTTCAAAAATGCCACAATTTTTTTTGCTTTTTGTATTATTGCCGTTTTTAAATGAATTATAAAATAAGTAATCTGCTAATTTTATTAAAGGAAAACGAGTAAGTTGGTGTAGAATTTAATGCAAAATACAGTGTTAATTTTGGGAGTTTGGCTCGTGACTACAGAGACGACACTAATTGTTTGTTTGACCTCATATCGCAATTCTGGTCTTTATATTCCACTTATTCGACTTATTGCTATTTAATATCGCAATTTAATTATAACGTGTAGCTGCCGCAAATTTTTCTACTGTGTCATTTGGAGGGTAAATCGTAATGCTGTGACATTAACATCGATACTGACAGCAATCTGTTCGGGTAATATTTTTTATTTTTCGAATAAGACAAGACAGCAAATGATATAAAATTAATAAACTATAGTAACAAAAACGGGCGTGAGCGTGCTTGCAAATCTGTGTCAATAACTGGTATTTTCGCAACCAATGCTTTATGCAACATGAAATTAGTAAAGTGAAACGTTCAACTGAACTTAAGTGATTACTATAGGGCTGTGTTATGTATTCATGCAGTAAGACCCGTTCTCGTTCGGAAAGTATCGCTCCGATCATGTTTCCAAGTACACCCTCACCATCTTGGTCACAACCACCGTCACCAGCGCCAGAAGCAGGAGCAGCAGCGCCGGCAGCCAATTTTTGCGTCGTCTCAGACAACGTCGACTTACGGGTCACCAACAGCTGGAATCATCGCCGAGAGAAGCTTACGGCGCTCAACAGCCGTTGTGACAGCAACGACACGAACTGCGGCAACGTTTACGACTCGTCCAAAGCACGAGCAAAGAAAGCAGAAGCAGAAAACGTTTACGACACCGTCGACGATGTCATACGCGCATCATCAGTGTCGTCACCGTCACCAGCATCACTGCCGGAATCAGAGAATGCAGCAGCAGCAGCCAGCGGTTACTATTCACTCGATGACGAGTCGTGTTTCCGTCAACTAGACCCGAAGACAAAACCGCCCGCCTACACTAAGTACTAATTGCATTTTTAAAGCGTATTCAACACGTTTTGTGTGTTACTGTTCGGGACTATTTGTATGTTTGTTTGCCTATTACGATCATTGTGGAATTTACTGTTTATCTTAGAACATTGTTGGATTTCATTTATGTTCGTGTCCATAATTTTACTCATACTGTATTCAAGTTTATGTTTCTATTACTAGCATTCTGTTAGTTAGTTTAGGGCTACTATAAGTGCTGTTTGCCTTGTATGCCCTGCTCATAGTGTTATTGTACTGTTGTGTTTATCCTATTCTTATTTGAGCAAATAAATGATGATGATGATGATGATGATGATGATGATGATGATGATGATGATGATGATGATGATGATGATGAAGTGATAGCTTTTCTGTCATCTGACATAAAATAGGATATTTTATTCAACGCAAGTGAAATGACGCAATGCAATTACATAGCGAAATTTACATAGTATCATTTCGTTTAGTACCGGTGAACGTGTTCATATTGATGGTGAAATACATGCAGTTTGCTCATGTCAATAACTGTCGATCACAGAGTTAATAATTACTTGTTTTATAATTATATTTTGTATATTTTCTTATATGGTTATTGCTACTTTAAGTTTGATGTTATTTAAATTGCATAAGTTTACTTCGGATTGATGCCAATTTTGGCACTGCAGGCTTGTGACATCTATGACTATGTACAGGGTGGGTGAAAAACCGGACTGTTTTTGAGATAACATAACTTTGCAACGACTAACAATAGAAAGGCGTGTAATACGTCAAAAGTTTAAGATTTTTGTCTAGAATGAAATGCTTAATTTGCACGTCAGTGCTGTTAAATATTCTTTGCCTAATTTGCATAAATCGTCAATACCCCCAAAATTGCATTGAATTTGACAATGACGCATGAGTTTGCTCAATTTTCATTCGAAATACAGTAAGTCCGGACGAAATTCAACATGTCAGATCATCATCAAAGAGTGAGGCCTGGTGTCTGCCGAGCGACTGCTGAAGGGAAGAAAACATTTCTAGCAAAGCGTTATGGTTTCTGTCGCTGTTTCAAAACTTGGTAAGATGGATTTTGTGTTGTGCAGCCAGGTGCCAAAATGAATAGTGTTTATTAGGCTACTTGAACAAGGCTATTCGCCGTATTTCGAACAACGACTTCGTGTTCCAACAGGACGGAGCGCCTGCACTCCGTTCACACCACACACCGCTTACCTGCGTTCCAATGTGCCTGAGTTCATTGAACCAGAAAACTGGCCGCCAAACAGCCCCGATCTAAATCTCGCGGATAATTCAGTGCGGGGAGCGTTGCAGCAGATGGTGTATCGTCACAAAATTTCAGACACTGATCAGCTGCAGCAAGTTCTGATCGACTCATGGGCTCAGCTAAGCCAGTACACACTGAACCGAGCGACTGATCAGCTGCCAAAAAGACTGACGACGGTTATCAAACCAAAGGGTGGTCATGTTGAACTTCATCTGGATTAACCATATGTGTTAGAGATCGTCCTCGTTTTACAGTATTTCAAATGAAAATTGAGCAAAACTCGTGCGTCATTGTTAAATTCAATGCAATTTTGCGGGTATTGACGATTTATGCAAATTAGGCAAAGAATATTTAACTGCAATAACAAGCAAATTATGCATTTCATTCTAGACAAAATTCTGAAACTTTTTGACGTATTACACGCCTTTCTGTCATTAGTCGTTGCAAGTTATGTGATCTCAAAAACAGTCCGGTTTTTTTGGCTCACCCTGTACAGTACATTCCGCCTTTTAACTTGTTTCTTCTAATGGTTGGACTATCGCTGGCTGTTGCGTGTGGGTTGTTGGACGATGCGTGAATCATTTTCCAAGTTAAGTTTATCTTATGCATGTATATTAGCCTTGTTGAACTTTGCTTCTGTCGTGGTCGCGTTTTGTTAAGAACTTAAGAGCGCTCTTGGGATAGCAAGAGCGCTAACGGCCGCTCTTGTCAACTGTTATTAATAATAATAACGGGAACAAACCGTTTAGTTAAGGACCGCTCCAGGAACTCGGGAGCAATCATAAGAGCGCTCTTAAGTAAACGCGGCCCAGATGTTAGCCAAACGTTATGTTTTTGCACCGTTTATCATGACTATGTTACCGTTAAAATATGCTCTGCATGTCTTTCGTAGGTAATTGCCACATCTGTCGTGTATCAGCATTGACGGACATTTCACTTGAATTACAGTTTCATGAAAGAAACGAACTAATTTTGTTCGGTTTCTTAATATTCACGTTGTGATTGTTTATCAGTTACTGTTGCTGCATTTTAATGCTTTTAGGCCTATAACATTTTTACCTTATCACAGAGCGCTGAACGATGTTCTCATATAGCTTGACATAGCACTCTTATTCCGTCGGGGAATTGTATAACCGGACAATAATTGTTATCAACATTGTTTCATTTCATTTATCGAACTGATTCCATATTGTACGCAGACTTTTGTATCGGCTCTGAATGTGTGCCGAAGTAGTTTTACGTTAAACAGATTTGTAATGTGGCTGTGTACATTTGTTGTATAAATGCTAGTGTGAGCCACACAAACTGCAAGAAAAAAACTGGTGGTTAAACTCCCACATGGCTGCATCATGTTGTTTTTCACTAGGGCAAGTTGTGGCCGCCGGTGTCACTGCGGTCGCATAAACTTACAGTATCGATGCTTTTGTTACTTGAGATCACAAATTCTGGTTTACACCTAGTTGATTTGTCTCAGTCGATCAGTGTTGAACCAATCGGTTGACGATACATCTCTTACAGCTGACGGTGACGTTTGGTATAGTGCACACGAACGGTTTTATTGTCTGCAGTGGCGTCGCCAGGATTTTCAGCCAGGGGGGGGGAGACATGGCGTGCATGTTCGCGAAATCAAGCAGAAATCACAGAAATTTCTACATACATATAATAAACTGGAAAACTGAACTGACCAAGCCAAGTTAAGCGACTGTGAATATGTGGCTCGAACTGGAAATGTGTGGTGTTCACTATCAGTCCATTACTTAACACTGGAGATAATATTATGTAAACAGGAATTGCCAAATTGGTGTACATGCACAAGCTCCAGGGGGTACGTGCCCGAGTGTCCCATAGCTGGCGATGCCAATGATTATCTGTATCTAACGAGAAACTTAGTTATCGCTAACTTTAGATACAGACAATGAAACCGTTTATAGTACCAGAAATGACCATCAAAGGTCATTCAAGGTCGTCGACAACGTCACCCTTCACTAGATCTCGTCGGGACTTTGTCAGCGACCTTAAATGTAAGCTAAGCTACACGTATATACAGACAATAATAGTTGAAATGACTTTGAACGTCGATCAACGTCATGGGTGATGGCACATTTCAATAAGCCACATATCACTATCTATTAGTGGTCTGTAGTAACCATGTCTATCTTGTAACCAGTTTGAGATATTCAGCGTGGAATAATGGCGGGTCCTTGAAACATGCGTAAGAGGTCATTCAAGGTCATTGAAAATGGCACCATTCGATAAATCATGACAGTTTGCTTTGTAAGTATAGTTCTTTCTTGTGCCGTTCGTTACGAAGTATTTGACGTTATAAAATATCGTGATCTTAACATCTCACCCTGCGAATTTATGCAGTATCTATACATAGCTGAAATCCACAGAGCCGGTGCTATCTTTTAGCACGAGTCCCGATAGCACGGCTCTATCTTCATTCATTTCTATACAGGGAGCCCCAAAAACCTTGTGCGTTACGGCCTTTCGAGGCCGTCGAAATTGGTACCAATCAAAATTCCATATGCGACTTCCTATTAGTCTTCCATTGTTACTGTATGCCTATAATTGAAGTTACTGGCGTGTGTCGAAGAGGTGTCAATGTGGATGCGTTCCAACAGGCTCCAACTTAACCCAGCTAAAACAGAGGTACTGTGGCTGTCCTCGAGTCGTATGCAGTTCAATATTCCAC
>Ga0209149_1002126_pt1 | contig 10839 bp, 3 predicted proteins | sample WorMetTyACAVOLI2_FD_187423 | JGI IMG/M metagenome (GOLD analysis project Ga0209149, IMG submission 187423) | Marine gutless worms symbiont microbial communities from Max Planck institute for Marine Microbiology, Germany - Olavius algarvensis... ...
TGGCAGCGATTGTCGGCAGGCTACATTGTCGGCAAATACACTACGTATTTGACAACAGTTTCCGTACTACCAGTGTTACTTAACAGACTACTGGCCAACTAAGATATACTTACATAGACCAGAACCTTCGACTACACGTTATAGATACCTTTCAATTCACAAATAGCTCTCGTACAACCAAACTACATAATTGTAAACACGACGTCATGTGAACTGCAGCTCGTGTGGATTAGCATTAAAAATCGATCTATCAAAAATGGCCCGGTTTTTTAGTCGAAAGTTGTCCAACAGCTCACCGGTCCAGAAAAATGGCTCAAAACGTGGATGGTGAGCCGTTGGACAATTTATACGATATCGGAGAAAGTAATCCGGTTCCGGCAGCTGGACTATGATCCGGATCGGGCTCAAAAGTTATTCAGTTCCTCATGTCCCGACATCCGTCGACACGCAACATTTCATCCAAATCCATCCACGCGTTTTTGAGTAATCTTGCTAACAGACAGACAGGCAAGGCCACACAAGGTAAGCACAATGTAAGCACATACAGACAGACAAACGCCGGCAATCGCATTTACCTCCTCCGTTGTCGGAGGTGAACACTGAACGCAGCCCTGCAGTCTCATGTGGTCTTCGATCAGCCGGTGGTGGCGCAACACTGCAACAACTGCACAGCGATAGTCATGAGTCGAATTCGACTTCGTCGACTTTCGACGTCTCTTTTGTCGCTGTTTCGTCGCTCTTTTGTCGAAAGTCGACTGACGCCCGCTCGTTCGACTTCGACAACTGTCGAATGACAAAATTTATCCATAGTGACATCGTTTCGACTATGTCGCTCGTCCGTTCAAACTGGCGACAAAGTCGACAGCTTGTCGCGGTCGACATTGTCGCCAAACTTGAACATGCTCAACTCGGTCGACTTTGTCGAAAGCCGGTATTGTCGCAAGTCGACAAAATCGACCGTGTCGAATTCGACTTTATTGTCAGTGTGTACCTGCCCACAGTCTCCTGGTTACCACCATCCAGCGACGGCTCTGATATGACGGTGTACATCTGCGCTTGTGACGTTTAAGGAGTGTAAGCCTACGATAAATTTCAAGGACTCACTGCATTAACAATTCATTTTTAAAAATTTTGTTAATCTACACAGTGTTCAGAAAAAACACCAACTTTTGTTTTCTTCCACAATTCTCAGAAAAATAAACCAATCTGAATGAAAATTTCAGACAAAATAGCTAACGAAATGCTCGCTCATTCTAAGGACAAAAATAATCATTAGGCCTACTGTAGTTATACATTCTCTGCTAGCAGAACGTCAGTAAAAGTGCCGTTACAGCAATGAGATTTGCCACTGAAGATAAACATCTCTTTAAATGGACTGAGTCAGTAAAAAAAATGTAGCAGACGCTTGCTCAAAATACTTTTTAACAGAAGATAAATTCGTGAAGAGATAAATACATTGATCAAAAAATTAGTGCGATATCCTTGTTAATCTTTGCAGTGGTATGTGCAGTGTGTGGTCGACCACAACCAGAACACGAGTCAATGATGCCACTGCTGTCATTTTCTCCGTTAAATGCTTTAACCCATTGTAAGTCTATACCGTGTCAGGAAACATCTTAAGAAAGCTGTCTTCACGCGCAGGGCTATTAAATAACAGTAGAATGTGCATGTGAAATCAGCGATTTGTGCACTTCGCGATACAATTATGTCCAAAACGGTGCACAATACGACCTAAGTTACTGTTGTTAATCAGTAAAAGTATATTGTGTTCCTGTCTCTAATTACTGTTAACGATAGCGAAGTTTCTTGTTGGCCCACCCTGTAATTAAAAGGCCTATCCATAATTTTGCGAACAGTCGACGGAGCACGTGCCCCATGGCCCGTGACTGCTTACACGTACGTGCTTCTGCGCCAACCTCTATATTTTTCTTTCTTTTAGTTCTCCTACCATTCGTGGTGAATAAAGATGTTCATATTTCGAGACTGAAGACATGCAGACTCCTGTAAACGACGCAATCCAGTTTATTTTCATTGTCAGTGTATAATGAAATATAGCAACAGTCGTCTAGATTACGTACTCACTGTACACGCGTCGATCGGTCATGGATGAAGCTTTGCTGCTCTCGTAACACGCTCGCAATACAATCAGTATACACTGTGAAATTTCGCTGTTCCATCAGCAATGCTGCTGTGCGTCACACAACTCTAAGCCAACTGAAGGCAGGTGGAGCAACTGGTCTCACCAGACTTCCAACGACCGTTTTTGTGCATCATACGAAGTAAATCATCATCATCGTAATCATCACCATGCAAAGTCTGTATCATCAACCTCGCGTGATCACTGTTTACTACTATTAATACTCAGTTCCATGGGTGTCTCCACAGCTTTTTGCGAAGGATACTACGTTACGTTCGCCTTATATGGCATGAGCCGTCTGTCTGTCGACTGTCTGGGACGTTGTTGCGCTCTACCCGGAGGGCAGAAATTTTCGGCAATATTTTTGCCCCATCTAATAGCCTATGGAACTTGGGCAGTTTCTATTGAAATTTTTGGGGGAAATACGAAGAGGTTCTATGTGCTAATACAAGTTAAATGGAAGTGGGTATGAAAAATTGGCGTTTTTCCACTAATATTTTGCATAAATATTTAGCTTAAACAAGATGCGGCCATAGTTACAACGAAAGACAAATAGGAACTCGTATGCGATCTATCGAATAGCGCCATTTTTAATGACCTCGAACGACCACCTAGCCCACATTTTCAAGGTCACGCCAATATTCGACGTATTTGTCGTATTCGTCGTAAGCTTTCATTTGAGTATCTTCTTAGCATTCTAGGCCTTGTAATAAAAATTTTCCCACCACGGAGTTTGGAGGTTATCCCATAAAAATGTCATAGATAGTTATCAACAAGAACAGTAAGTAACTAAGTAAGACTCTTTATAAGGCGCAATAAACAAGTCACGATGCGCCGAAAAAGTCGCGATTCGTCGATGAGATAGACGAACGTTACGGGGAAACAGAGTATAGGGGTGTAAAGTTTTACAGCGACGGCGTGGCGCAGGCGGTAACGTTCGCCTATCTCATCTACTGATGAGTTGCTCGTTTAATATACGGACAATGAGACAAATCCAAGGGCATAGATGACAACAGAATATCAATAAGACTGACTATAGGAAGGTTTTGCTGTTCTGGGAATAGGCTTAGTGAAAAAAAACGGGGCAAACTGAAGATTCAAAAGAAAATTTTGAAAAGTTAGATGCAAAATAGTACCAGAGGCCGTTTGAGCAGTGAAAAACATTTCGGACACATATGGTAAATTACGTGACCACTTGACTGAGGTTGGATGACCCTGCATAGTCCTCCTAATGTTTGGGGGCTGCCAGAGGCATGGCGGCGGGTGGTACAGCGGGCACCTTCCAGTCTACATGCTCCGTCGCCAGCATTACCTATACCCATTTCTGTAATACAGTACTACGTCACGAAAGTACTGTGAAAGTCGCAGCTTCGGAATACTTCCTTTCACTGCACCGCACCACTTTGTACAATACCTCAACACGAGCGACGATCACAACAAACCGCCAAAATGATTTCAGATAACGATACGATACGATCTAGTGTATATTTAACGTGCAGGAAAAAGCCAGCGTAGTCAACCACACGAAACAAACAGAAAAATTACAGAAAAAAAACGAACTAAAAATAAATCGGGAAGCATGATAAGTCCGCTCCGGTCCTGTGATCATGAAGGCAGTCCACGGTAGAAGCCAGTAGATTGTTAAGGGCTGAATAATATTATCAACAGCCGTCGATGCAACAGTCTTGTCCGTCCATCACATTTCCGTCGTAGACACTAGACAGTAAGAATACACAGAATATACTGCAAAACACCAGACACTCTTACACTATTTCGCACAACTCGGATCGCAAATACATAATCCAATTTTTTACTTAAACACTTATGAAATTAAATACAAAATACCGCCAACACGCATAAATCTGTAGGTCCACGTCTTATGCGCCTCACTTACACAGTGACAGGCACAGTATACATGTCGCCACGTCTGATTGGTCGTTGCTAAACGGTGCGTCATAGGCCTATAGGTACTAATCATACTGAACACTAATATGAAACTCTACCCCATAAATTCAACGGTACCTTTTCAACCACCTACCGTGATGACCCCGAACGTGGGATATGGGCCTCCACTTCATTTTTTTCGACTTTTGTGTCACACCACGGGTGTTGTCAACACAGTGCGACCGTCGGAACTTCATGTTAACACTGATCGCTGGACTTTGTTTTCAGCACTTGACCGGACGACCGTCGCATCTTTGCGACAGCTGAGCCAGCTTCTCGTTATACGGAGTAAGTGAGGCGCATTTTACCGTATTATACCACGGCTTCTTGTTCCACACAGCCGTATAGGCTGTACGAGCCAATTCTAACACCAGCGACGTGAACAATAAAATAACACTGTATAGATGTTCAAGCAAAACGGTACCAAACAACTTTCCACCATAAATAAAAATGTCTGACCGAAATAGACGACTTCTACATGTAATTTCTTTTAGGTTAGCATTCAATCAGTGCATGAGCCTTAAACTACAACGTTTTGTGTTTCAACTATTAAAGGCGCAGTCGCCATAAAGTTGCAACTGAAACAGCGTCAGTCGACTAGATGTTGGCACGAAAAAACGACAGAGATATAGTTTTCACAGATTGCTTGTTCTTGCAGTGTCAACCCAACTGACTTAGTTAAAGGTTCTGAAGAACTAGACGAAACGTGATCCTTTTTTTGAGATCGTATGACAATGCTTGTGTGTAAAGACTACATTTACTAATAGCATCGACAGTGTGGCGCTCTGCAGTCGCATCAGAGCAACCTTCATATTTTATAAACCATTCTTCAATAATTATATTACGACAAACAGTAATTATATCAGCACTATAAAACTACACTACGGCCTAGAAATAAAACAGCAGAATACGGAGAAAATATACACCAAAATCAGTCACTTGAAATGCGATTTACGATATAGCCTACGATCCTAACAAAATTATGTGACAAATAGAAAAATGCGAAAAATGATTCACTTTTCTTTGTTTCCAAGATGCACAGTGCCGAGTCCACCACTCATGTCACAGATGTTATAAAAATTCTGTTAATCTATATAATATATAGAAATGACAATAACTGAAATATAAAGCACGATTTTACAGTCGCAAGCCAGCAGCTACATATCACAAGTTCAATAAATTTGTTAAAAGTCAAGTTCCAGTTAACTCATGCTACGTCATACATTATCCCATACAGTATACTTGTGGATTATTTCTAATAAACTGTCTAAACAAATAACTAAATTGATGCACATACGAATGGATAAGATATTCTATGACGACAAAATGCACATTCCAACACTGCGAAAATTATACTAAACTGTTGCTAAATTTCGAGAAAGAATTTAAATAAAAATCTATCGTCAAAGGTTTAATGAACAAGTCATCAACAAAGCGCAAGTCTGGCAGTGATCCACCAAAGACTTGACATCTTCAAACACGTCGCAGACTTAATCAAGTCTCACGACGAAAGTGTTTAATTCTTAATTGTTTGCACAAAACCATTATGATTGTTGTTTTGAATACTTATTACGTAAAATCAGCATTAGTTTGTGCCTATTTCATTACTTAAAAATATTTTCACAATAGACACTTTCTGCGAATATCCAATATGTTCTTTACCAACAAAACGCGCACTCCAGAATAGAGTAATGAAATTTTATACCTAAATTATAGAAAACACAAATTTACTCGTTCATTAGAAATTTAATCATTGCTGAAAACTGTATGCAATAATATTGAATCGTTTCGTTTAGTCGGGGGCACAAATGCCCTACATAGTTGGTTGGCGACTGCAAAAAATCGTACTTTGTATTTCACTTGTTGTTATTTGTGCAAAAAATACTACTCAGATGTGCATAAAAATAAGAACAAAGCAGCAGTCAAATAGCACAAAGGCAGGTTATCAGCTTCAGAATGCAATCTTCGACGGCAGTATATTTACAACATAACTTTCGACAACCAAACGCGACAACTCAGCTATCAACATGGCAACAGAAAACAATACTTAAACATCATGGAACATAAGCAGCAGAAAAGTTGTTCGGATAACTAAACAATTTATTACACATACAAATGCGGTAAAACCCACGCTACTCTATAATAGAGAATAACAATTTAATCAATAACAAGCGTCACATGTCCGCTACGGAAAAGTGGACTTCCACGCTGTGTTTTACGTGACGAATATTATAATATGCAAGACAGCAAAGGATGTTTATAGTAAAAATTGTGCATAGACAGCACTTCAAGTGACATTTTGCGTACTTTTTTTGCAGTAAACCACTTTTCGAACAGGCTGCGACGTACAGTTTTAGTCTCGATCGTGCTAAATAGACTGTGCGGTTCCAAAACTAACACGAGGCGGCGTATGACAGAATTAGATCGAATACAAAAAAGAGAACGTGTTATTATCAATGAAATGAAACGGGCGTGTTCTCCGGAACGTCACCTTTGCTTCTCGCGCGTTTCGGCGTCTGCGCCTCGGCTCGAGCCCGTCGCAGCAGGGTCGACTTCCACTTCATCGGCTCAGCGCCGGTGTAGACGGCACGCGAGCCCGGGTCGGTGCTCGGTTTCTCGCTGTCCGTCATCCACTCTTCCGACGTTCGCTTAACACCGCTGTCGACCACCATCGACGACGCCAGAGATTCGAACAGCGAGCACACGTCGGTCTTATTCACGACGACCCATTTCAGTTGCTCACCTGACACGCGCCGACCGGAAACGAAAGCTGGCGGTGTTGACGGCCGACTGCCGCGTCCCCTCGGAAGGCCAGGATCTGCGGAGACAGTGGCCGCTGTTTGACGGTGTGTGTCGACAGCGCCCGGGCATCCACCGGCGTCCAGCGTCTGTACACGGTAATCGAGCGCACTCACATCAGCTTCTGCAGCGGCGGACGTCGGCGACAGCGCAGCAGGCTGCGTAGCTGCAATCCATCGGTAGCACGGCCGACTACCGGCATCCGGTAGAAGTAGGAAATTTCCCTGAGACGGAGGCACGTTGTACCAGAAGAAAGACGGCGGCGGCGACGTCCACGGTACGTGGAAAGAGTCCGGAGCGGCGGCGCTGTGATGCCGACGACGTCCCGACAACGATTGAGACATCGTCCACGCCAGCGAATCGCCGCCAACTTCGACGTCGACGGCAGTCGTGTCCATCCGCCGACGGTCTACGTACGTCGTTGTTGCTGCCGCTGCTGCCGCCATCGGAGACAGCAACGACTGTAACAGCGTCGACGAACCTCGATCAGCAGACGACGGAGACACAACTGACGACAAACTGTTGACCGCTTGCGGCGCTTGCGGACTGCGACACTCGCGTGTTTCCGGTGTTATGGCCGGGTTCCAGATGGTCCCGGAGGAACGCCTCTTCTCGACGGACGCGGTTGCCGATCGCCAGGTTGTCGTCGTCGGCGTGAGTTCCTGGCTGAGTACGACGTCGACCAGCTGACAGACGACCACCTTGTTCAGCGCGCTCCACGGCTGGCACACGCGCCCATAGCGACAGCCAGCAGGCAGCCGCATCGGTGACGCCTCATCTGTAGTGGTCTGGTCTGAGCGATTTTCTACGTCAGCGATCTGACGGTCTTGAAAGCGCGGTGGCGGCTGGTGAGGCACGGCAAAGCGTCGACGCACGATCACGGCGCGCCGCCGATCTCGGCAGCAGTCGTGCGACTGGTCGTCGGCAGTAACGACAGCCTGATGATGTCGACGTAGACGCCGCAGTTCGCGTAATCGACGTCGGCGATCAGTACGCAACATGTGCGCCGAACGTAGCGACGCCGTCGGCGTCGGCGGTTTCCGCGTGCCGGCCAGCGGGACGACACAGACGTCTGGAACTGCGATGTCCAGTGACGTCGACATCGACGGCGCGGTTTCCGTTAACGAAGACGCATCCTCGGCCTTGACACCCTCCTGCATCGGCACCAGGCTAGTAAATACTTCAGAATCTTCTCCGTAGTCGTCGTCACAATGCGCATCCTGTTCGGCTTCATCCACGTCGATCTCTTGACTGGGTATCACATTTGTGTCGCCTGCTGCTTCTTTATCCGACGTTGGAACGCCGTCACCGTTTCCCTGGCCTTTCGCCGTCAACTCAGCGGTATTGTCAATGTTCGAAATCTCGACGTCATATCCCGACGCTGACGCGGTAGCGGCGGCATCGTTCGACGTTGGCGACAGTCGACCTGGCCGCTCGGCCTCAGTTGCCGTCGAATGCGTGTTCGTTGACTGCACTACATCCATCAAGATCTCTTCCGAGGTCTCAAGGCGATCAGATGGCGGGCTCGATGACGGGCAAGTAGCAGTAGCGGCAGTGGCAGCCAAGTTTTCGGTCTGGAAGCTCAGCTGGCAGATGCGTTCGACAAGTTGAAGCAGCACAGACTTGCTGAGAGTGACCCACTCGCCACCGCCGCCGTGTCCGAAAGGGCTCGGCACTAGGCGGTACTGCGGAATCATCGTGTCTCGATCCGCTTCACTTTCGTCGTCGTTCTCGACGCACCGGCGCCGCCCCGAGCCGTCATAGTCGTCGCCTGACGTCACGATGACGTCGTGCCGCATCCGGTGCGCAGCAGGTGCAGCGACGAACGCATGCGCCATGTTCAGTTCACAGCCGGCCATTCTCAGAGCTTAGAAGTCCAGTCTTTTGACTGCTGAACTGCAACGTCAGACAGACGAAAGTGTTAAGTAAAAGTTTTTCAACGACTCCGCCAAATATACCAGGTCAAGCTTCTGCAACTGGTACAGCTCAAGTTACTATCCACAAAGCACAACGCCACACAAGAAATACACGACTCAGCGATGTACAGCACAAAACGTAACTTCACTTCAGCGCTGAAGTACCCAACCATTCACGAAATGCAACATAACCTTTCACTCACTGTCTTCAGACATTACTAGTTTCCAGGTTTATCATGCACTTTAATTTTCTGCCTCATCTTTTAGGCAAACGTTACTACATTACGTTCGCCTTGTGTCATCGTAAATCCACCTGTCGTCTGTGACTTGTTGCAACCTACGCACAGCGTTGAACTTAGGGCATTTCTGTTAATTTTTTGCAAAAAAACTCCAGGTGATCGTGCAATTTAAATGGAAGAGGGTATCAAAAATTGGCGTTTTTTGACCAATGTATCGCTCTATTTCGAAAACGATACAAGATACGGCAATAGTCACACCGGAAAACGAATAGGAACTTGTATGCGATCTATCAAATGGTGCCATTTCCAATGATATTGAGCGGCCTTTCACCTAGATTTCAAGGTCAGGATATTATTCAACGTCAATTCGAGATGAGCTATACTTACAATGGCGGACCAATAGCAAGTCGTATATGATCTATCAGTCGGCGCCGTTTTCAATATCCTTGAACGACCTTAAGTGGCTTGGCAAATTTTTCAAATTCATGAAGTGAAAGGTAACTTGCATACGTCCACTAAGTCAAGGTACGGTATTTGCAGTTTTAATGTGAGTATGTGGAAGTACTATAGCACTACTAGGTCAACTGACCAAAACAAGCAACGAGGTAATATATTTAATTTTTATTTCTGTAATGTATATCGTCGCTTTTCAGTTTAGCGGTTAGTTTTGTAATGTTGTAAGCTTTCATTTGGGTATCTTTATAGTATTCTAGGTCTTCTAATAAAAATGTAAGTTCGCAGCACGTGATTTGCAGGTGTTTTTCCATAGAACTGCCATAGATATCTATCAACAAGAAACTCATCAGTAAGTAAGTAACAGTATTTATAATGCGCAATACTAAAAAGTCACGATGTGCCGAAAAGTCGCGATTCGCCGATGAGACAGGCGAACGTTACGGGGAAATTGAGTTTAGGAGTGGTAGTTTCACGACGATTGCGTGGCTGAGGAGGTAACTTATTTGCGCTCAACGTCTGCTAATCTCATCTACTGGCGATCTTTTGTTTCACCAATAGGCTCACAAAAGATTAATTCGGTTCTCTATTGGCTGGTCATGCAGCGCGGGACATTTTCAGTAAAGTAGTCCTCGAGACCAGACCTTGGCCTCGAGGCACCTCGAAGCAAATTTTTTTATGGCCTTGGCCTTGCCTTAAGAACAGCACTGACACTTTTGACATCAACATAATAAATGAATAACAGTTATAATAATAAATTAATAATAATTTATATGTAATTAACAGTAAATGAATATTAAGCAAAAGCAATCAAATTTAGTTCACTACCTATCCTGTCAGGCTGTCAGACTTACTGCATATCTTAATTTCTGCTCTGGCCGTGTGATTAAAGGCCTTGGCCTTGGCCATGGCCTCGAAGGTCTATATAGGCTTTGGCCTTAAGATTGTGATCTTGACTAATATCACTGGACATCTTGTAGATAACACCACATATGTTCAGTAGGTGACAACCAGCAACGTATATTCGTTACCGAGCATCGGACGTTATGTTACTGCAAGTGTCGGGCATGGCGGCGCCGCGGAGTGACATAACGACGCTGTGAAAATATGTTTTGATTTCTACAAGAGAGCAGCAGTAACAAAGAGAAAACCGAACACGGTGACGTGGATGTCTGTGGTCCAATGAACTATAAAACAAGAACTTAGCTATCGCCAACAGATCGCGCGTAAGCTGCGCACACAATACGCTGAGGGCATCTATAGGCATAAATATTACACTGTGACCTTGAAATCTAGGTTATGGGTCACTCAAGGTCACTGGAAACGGAACCATTGGATAGATCATACACGA
>Ga0209149_1002127_pt1 | contig 10837 bp, 8 predicted proteins | sample WorMetTyACAVOLI2_FD_187423 | JGI IMG/M metagenome (GOLD analysis project Ga0209149, IMG submission 187423) | Marine gutless worms symbiont microbial communities from Max Planck institute for Marine Microbiology, Germany - Olavius algarvensis... ...
TGAGCTCCACCTGCCCCGGTTTGAAATCAGAGTTTTCCTTCTCCTAGGTGGATTTGCCTGAAGAGGCTAAGCGAGCTCCACCTGCCCCGGTTTGGAATCAAAGTTTTACTTCTCCTAAGGCACTGTTTGTCCACGGCACCTTCTTTATCCGGTGCTACCCTCTTGTCCATTCTCAAGGGCGTTCCCCTATCTGCAACTTGGGGACACGGGTGGCTGCCGTAGTGCCCCAGCTCGCCAGTGGCACTGCCACTGCCACCAATGAGGATATATGAGGAAATGTGTCCAGGTTCCTAGATACTTCTAGTGCATCGAGAACAGCAGCAGTGAATGATTGGTGATGAGGCCGTTTTCTTCCTGGTATTTAGAGCATTAATTGTGTTGTTTTCTTCTGGATAAAACATAGAAACATGCAAAATAATTGAGGCAACTTTTCTAACGTTGCATTTTTTGCCGTATGTGAGATTTTTCGCAGCATATTGTGTTTGAGTGATCACTGTTAGGATTCACAATATGTTTTAGCTTAGATGTTTCTGATTCTATTGGAATGCGAAATGCTGTTGCAGGCATGTTTATGGTTGAGTTGCAGTTCTACACCCGTTATGCAGAAACTGTCTTTACTGCTGCACGCGCAGTAAGTAAACACAAGAAGCAGATAAACAATGAGCTCACGTGTTGCAGAGAGGTCGCATGATGCTTCTTGTTGTCAGAAATTTTGCTAAGTCACTCAAGGTCAGTGAAGGTCATTCGAAACTACTATGTTGAGTTGGGCATGTGTAAGTTCCTAATAATGTTGTACCATTTCTGAGTTATTCAATGTCAAATAATGGTGTGCCCTTGAAATCTGGGTTATGGGTCATTCCAGGTCACTGAAAATGGCACTATTTGATAGATTACATAGGTCTTCCTATTGACATCCCACAGTAACTATAGCCATATCTTGTAACGTTTCTGAAATATTCAACATCATATAATGGCATGCCCTTGAATTCTGGGTAGAGGGTCATTCAAGGTCATTGAAAGTGACACTATTCAGTACATTATATATGACTTCCTCAAGGTCATTGGAAATGGCACCATTTGATAGACCGCATACGAGTTCCTATTGGCGTGCCACATTAATCGTGGTCTAGTGTTATATCATTTCCGAGATAAAGTGAGATATTAGTCGAAAATTGTGATTTCTTATACCCCACCTGCATCTGATGCCCCCATTAGGGGGTCCCCATCATAACGCCATAATGTCTGTGTGAAAAACTAGAATGGTGGGGGCTGCCAGATGTTGAAAAAGCTCTAGGATGTGTTTACTTGTTTTGTTACAGTACATGAATGTAACAGATGGACAGAAAGACAGACATACGCAGCACGACGGCATAGGCTGTATGCGTGGCAATGAAATAATAATTATAATATTAATAACGATAATTCCAGATTTTAACCATCAGGATTTATGCACTCCGTGGTCTTAAAAAATGACAACAGCAGCAATCCAGGGACAGCAAACCTTGCCCCACGGACCGTTGAAGTGCGGCAAATTTAATGACATGATCTGAATATCTATTGCACAAGTTTCAGTGTAATATGGTAAGTATAGTAGGGTTTAACGTCCCACTCAACACATTATAGGTCATTTCAGAGACAATTTTACTTGTTACATGACCCAACCAACAGCATCATAGCACTGAAGGACAATGGTTAGTCAACCTGGTCAAGGGCCAATCCCACTAGGCTCAGCTCACTAAAAGGTAAAGAGAAGGATGTAATCAAAAAAATTTCAATATCTATATAGCACCATGAAGACCAAAGACACAGAGGCACTTGGAAGACAGAGAGCTAAACTAAGCAAGATCAAAGCCTGGTACAGTCGACCAACTTGTAAGAACAAAGTTACAATTCAGTGTGATAGCTGTCACTGTTTTCCAGTGATAGTGCAAACAGAGTTACAATTCAGTGTGATAGCTGTCACTGTTTTCCCGTGATAGTGCAAACAGAGTTACAATTCAGTGTGACAGCTGCCACTGTTTTCCCGTGATAGTGCATGTGACAGCTGTCACTGTTTTCCCGTGATAGTGCAAACAAAGTTACAATTCAGTGTGATGGCTGTCACTGTTTTACCATGATAGTGCAAACAAAGTTACAAACATCAGCGACCAAAAACAATATCACGCTGACTGTTGCTGGAGTGACGTAACCAGAATAAACTAATAATAAAAATAGTAGTAGAAGTAATGACAGCATTTTTTAAAAATTTTGTAATTTATTTTTGGTAGTTATGTCTGATTGCACATTTTGCAGAATGCATGCACTTGTCGACACTTTAAGAGATAGTTGCTGATGTCTGTTTTCATAAAGTAATACTGTATAGTAAGTCGTGTTGTATTACTATGTTTTTTAGGTTATCACTGAGAGATCTTTTGCAGACTTGGCTTAACCACGGTGACGATGGATTGTTGCTGGTTAAACACACAATATTGTAGTAATTTGATGTATGTGTGTTGGTGAGCTACAGTTTGGTGTTGCAGGCGATGATGATTTACAAGTCGTGGCTGTATCGGACGTTAGAAACACTTTTTTTCTTTGTACCGTCACTAATCTTCAGTATGCCAGTTCAGAAACAGCTCGTCACTGTTGAGCTGTGTGACGGCTATTTTTCTGACCCGGTGGGTACAGTATTGTCCATACAGGTAGTTGTTTTATGGCTGTGCCAGGCCAGACTGGCAGGCGGAGGCACTGTCTTCTCAACCTGTCCATTCGTCCGTCCGTGCATCTGTTCGTTATCTATTACCAAACTGGTGAATATGATATTTTGAAAACGAAGAACCAGTTTTGCTGCCAAGTGGCACAAGTAGTCAAGGGCGTGAAATGGTCAACTTTAGGGTCAGGAGGTCAAAGGTCAAGGTCAGACAAGGCCGAAAATAGATGTGGATGCCTGGTGAAGGCCACAGTCTCGGCCGCCTTGGATCGAGTACGTTTTCTAGTTGTCTTTCTGCTTATAACTTTGTATGTTTATAGCCAGACATATTCATGCATGGATATCGTATCTTATCAATGAGGGGCAGGGCTTTATCAGCTCCATAGGCCAACAGACTTCGTATTGGTCATACTCGACTTACACACTCTTATCTATTGTCAGGGGATGATCAACCAGTATGCTTGTCAGTCCCCGCTCACTGTTAAGCACTTTCTCATTGAATGTGATAATTTTGCTGCTATCTGTAGCAGGTATTTTAGTGCTTCTTCAATGAAAGATGTATTCGAAAATGTCAACGCACAAAGCGTCATAGATTTTATAAAAGAAATTTAGTTTTATCACAAATTATAATCTTGTTATTTCCTTTTATAAATATTAGCTACACTCCCTTGCTTTTAACATTAAACATTGTTAAGTTTTTCCCTTAGTTCACCTGATTATCCCATTTGCTTTCATTTTTACCTCGAATGGCACTGAATGGCTTGTTTTATGCTGATGTGCCATTAAGAACCTACTCTTTCTCTCTCGAGACCGCCGGTTGGATTCATAAGACCAGGGAGACTCCAACGTATGCTGGGAGCTTTGACAAGGGCGGGCTGTATTATCAGCCTCTGTAGGCCTATCGGCCATTTCCCTTGTTAACTACGCCTGTAAGAGACTCTGCGTTACGTGCCTTTGTTCACATGACGAACTTAGGGGAAGTGTTTGGAATGATGCATGGCTCAAGTACTCCAGGCGGCTTGTGTGCCGTGGACATTCTCCTGCTCCAGGACTGCCCAGTGCAGATGCATTTTTGTGTAAGTTCGTGCACTGCTACTGGTTGTCTGTCCACTGCCCCTGCATACCTATTAGCCCACAGTGCCGTGGACAGGCCAGTGCGTGTAGGGAAGGGAAGGGAGGAGGCTAGTAGCCTACTGTACAGTAGGCTACTAGCAGTAGCCTGGTGGCTACTGCTAGCCTGGTTGGTCACGGCACGCATCACTCCAGTTCTGAGACATCTTCACCTGCTGCCAATATGGCGTCGTGTCGACTTGCTAGTTTACAAGTCGCTACATAGCCTAATACCGTCCTACCTTACCGATGATTGTATTTTGGTCTCCTCTGACACATTCCGCTGCAATCTGCATCCAGCCGACATGGAGATATGCATCGTCCTGAGGACTGCCAATTGCCTCAGCGGTCAGAGTTTTCAGTTGCTGGTCCATGTGTTTAGAACAGTTTACCACCTGACCTACGACAGTCACATATTCAATTTCATGAACTACCTGCAGTACAATGACAATATTCTCTTTGAGCCTTCTGAAAAGTTAAGAACACGGTTTCATGAGTGCAACCATTGAGAGCCCTTTTTATGTCAGTTATGTTTCTTTGTTTCGCTGTTTCCTTAATCGTCTGTCTTACCCCAGATTTGACATTAGAAATGCACTTTTTATCTTTTTTTTCGTAAAAAAGGCAGTACAAGTGCAAGTAATACTGATACTGATGTCATTTGGGAATGTATTGTTGTCGTGCATTTGCAGTATCGACCGACGTTTGGGGCACTTCTGATAGTTCAGTCGAAGAGAGTAGAAATATATAAAGCTTCGTTGAATATCTTTGCAAAATTTTCTGGGCTCAGGCAAGTTTTGTTTTGCATTATATGTTTAAGTAATGCTAGAGGATGCAGTTTCCCGCTTAATCTGTGAAGCTTAAAAGTATTTGAATTCATTGACTTAATACTAACAGTAAAATTTTGCAACATGAAGCCATGTTTAACAGCTAGTGGACGATTTTGTGACTGCATTATTGTCATAAGTTATTATTAATGTCCCTGTTGTCTGTAAAGTTGTCTGTGTTGTTATCACCAATATTGTCATTGTATGTCGATCATAGCCGCTTCATTTTGTGTGTTGAGTCTTAAGAGAAATTGATGACTTAGACAGCTGTGAAAGAGTGTTATCATTCAATGTTAACTTGGCTAATCTAGTTCCAGCAGTTTGACACAGTTTGGTGTCAGATAGGACAGTGCCGCTGACTGTCTTTTCAGTATCGAGACACTTTTCTCGTCTAAACACTGGGAGCAAAGCACGTGCACGGCCAAAGACCTTGTTAGTGATTGCTGCAGACAGGAGTTGCCCCTCCCATAAACGAGGCTGGAAGTATTGTCCCCACCCGCTGAAAATTATATTCAAAATTATACATTTTATATCATTTTTGAGTCAATTGAGATGATTTTGCAAGTAAGTTCACCTGAAAGTTATCAAGGTTAAAACATGCAGTTTTCCCCGTATCCTTGTATCTACTGTGGCAGTTTTTCGTTGCCATGGTGGGGTCTGTGCCACTGAGGTAGAGCATTTTTGAAAAATTGAGCTGTGTCAATCACCAAGGATCTGGCATAACTTCTGATTACCATTTAACAGCACTTAGTAAGTTAAACAAAAGGCCAAAGAGTTAGTAATAGTTGTATCAGCAGCGGCAGCAGTGTTCAAATTTAATCCATCTGACTTCTATTTCTGATTTGTCATTGTTATCGCTGTTTTGATAACTCAGTACTTGACTGTGTGATTGTGTATTGCAGGTACTTCATGTTCAGCTGGCCGATACTGTCAACGATGTTTGGCGTTGCTGCAACTTTCTTCTTCTTGTCTGTTATTGCTGTATTCTCGTGGTTTGCGTATGTGATGCGATCAAATGACGAATTGATTTCACAGTCTTGGAAGCATCGGCTTTTTGGCAAGATCCTTGCAGGTGAGTGAGAAAGTTGTTCTTATATGTGCCATTGTACCATAGAGTATGTACCATCAAGTTTTGGCGTTAAATGTATTGCATTAATGCATAACAGTTTTAACATCTTGTATACCAACATTTACTCACATAAAAATGCAGCAGTTGTACAAATATTAAAAAATAATGTAGTAAAAAATCAGAAGACAGAACAGTTAATCAATACAGTTGACTAGTTGTTTGGCCATAATGGCCATTTATCTCTTCTGTTGTATTGTATTGTTGCATCTAATTAAAAAGTCACAACACAAAACCACTTATCTGGTACTGTTTTATATGTTTTTGTGACCTATCAGCATTAGTTGACTTGCGTATGTCACTGATATGCTGCAGACCTGCTCCGTGTTGTAAACTGAGCATTATTTGATTTCAGTCTCAAGATTAATTCTGTCCAATGTTCCTTTTTCAGACTCTGGTACCAAGATGACAGAGAAGATGGACAAGTCATCTCACATTGCCACTGATGTATTGCCTTTGGACGATACCGTAGATCAGCCAGACTCCACCGACGACGTTCTGTGTCCTGGGATTCAACACCGGACAGTCAGCAAAAATTAGCCGTCTGGTTTTATATGCATTTATTATCACTTTTCATGACAGAAATGGTGCATCAACTCAATTACATAAGTCGGAATACTGTAAAACTTCGGATAGAAGCCGGTTCCAGATAGACACGGGGTCCCACTTACAGGCTGGGTTCTGATTCACTTGTACATACCGATAGAAGCCGGGCCCCCGTTACTAGCCGGGTCCCGCATACAAGCCAGTGGGGGGGGGGGGTTAAATACGGGTGTTGTTTACTGCTGAAACAGCAAGTGATAACATCATTTCCCATCATTTCCGCAGTAAGAATAGAGGATGAAAATGGCTTCTGCTAAACGTAGACGTTTAGTGTGAAAATAAACAAAATACTGGTAGCCAGTGAACATGAAAGTCGATGATTTTTTGAATAAAATAACACAAACTTGACATGTTATGATACAAGCCGGGCCCTGGATAGACGCCGGACCCGTATACAGGTGGGGGTCCGGGCCCTGGATAGACGCCGGACCCTGGATAGACGCCGGACCCGTATACAGGTGGGGGTCCGGGCCCTGGATAGACGCCGGGCCCTGGATAGACGCCGGACCCGTATACAGGTGGGGGTTCGGGCCCTGGATAGACGTCGGACCCGTATACAGGTGGGGGTCTAATTCACTTGTACTGATAGAAGCCAGGGGCTTTTATCCGAAGTTTTATGGTAACTGTGGTGTATATGTTCGTTCATTTATTGCTGTTGTATGGTCCCGTAATGTGTTACTTTGTACTGCAGTTAAATGCTTTGTTAATTAGTGACCTTTTCATGTTGTCAATTACCTTGCTCTTGAGAGTTGTGTGCTATTTTATAGTAAATATTTTAATTTAATAACATTGTCCTTGTGGTTGCCGTTGTAATTATTGTAGAAACAGTTCGATAATGGGAAAATTTAAATGTATTATTTTATAAAAGGCATTTTTTAGCTGCATTTAAATTTCTTACATTTAATGTTTGAAGTTGCTTGTTATCAAATCAAGAGCTATTCTTTGACTGCTTCACATGAGTAATACATAATATGTATATTAATGAACAATTACAGTGTAAAATATAAATGTATGGATTTTTACAGTCAGAATTGTAACTTGTAATAAAGTAGTTTAAACACTGGTAAAGTTATGGACTTAATCCCATGTACATTGCCATTACCTCACCCTGATGATGCTCAGGAGGCATTTTTCTGCCAAACGCTAATATAGCATTTAGAGGATATTAAATCTGCTGTAATTTTTTATATTTTTCTCTATCCAGGGACAGATATCTCCGCGACAATGCCACTGATCTGTGTGAAATTTTGCATGATGGTAGAACGGTGTTCCAGACAGGTCTTCCCCCTCCCCTTTTGTGGCAATATCTTTAGGGTTCACGAAAAGAAGGGTCAAAAATGGTTTATTTTGGTCAGTTTGTTGTAGGTTTGTGTCATAAACAAGATCCACTCATGCATGGCACGGTGGCATTTGTTGATAGCAGGTGAGATGGTCGATGGTGCTGTAACCTATTCTTGGCCATGGCAATGTTGATGACATGCAGCCATGCATGTGACAGTCCAGCAGTGATCGATACCAAAACCAGATATTCGTCGAGAGTTGTGATTTTTACATACACCACCGGCATTCGACACAGCCGTTAATTTCAAGTTTTGAGTAGGCTACATGCATAGAGGCATACAATCAGCGATGTAGATGTTCCTGTTGAATATTGGGTGGGCGTTTTGCACATAGTTGTAACTGCCTCCCCCATCTGGCAGATACAATTATTATCATGAAACTTTCGACATAGATTTGCAGTTGTACTGGGTTTATGCCATCAAATTTCGGTCAAAATGTAGCTAAACTACATAGACACTGGGACAAAAATGCAGCAAAGCAATATAGAATAGCTACACCTAGTGAATATAGATAAACTAGTAAATGTTGATAAAAGCACTGACAGGGGTGCAGTTCATCATGTGTTGTACTACAGCATGTTGGTTGAGCAATTGTAACAGCATTCGACTCTAATAAACGTGTCCCAGCCTGCTTCAAAGGATTCTTGGGAGACCTTTTCAGTTCGAGGCGTAATCAGAATGAGTGCAGAACGTAGGCCAAGACTAACTAACTGTGAGATGTCTGAGAAGCACCATTCAAGCACCTGTTGTGTATTAAATCACAGATACCTGACGGCTGTTCAGATTTGACTGATGAACTGAAGGACTACATGTAATATAAAATGTTTATTTTAGCAGTATTTTTTGCAATTTATGCCATGTGTTGACTGTGAAACCATCCTAAGCAGCTGCTGCATGGCTTGCATGTGACTAACATCTATTTTGGTCTTTTTATGTAACACACATTTTGCATTGTGTATAGTGCTTATGTTTTCACTGAATTTTAGAAAATGCTTATCATTTATTTAATGCATTTGTTTTGGTATTATGCTGCTTCAGAGGTAGAAAATTTGGCTGTTTGATAGTTGCACTGTGCTAGTAAGTAGTCACATTTATACTTTACGTACGAATAGAACTGTTGACACTGCTGTAGTAGAATAATACTGATAATTGTGACATCTGCATAATAAAAAAGAATAGTCCATTATGGCAGTTTTTGATGTAGTAGCTGGCAATGTTCAGTGGTTATTCCTCATTAATATAATATAACATGTTTAGTGTTAGCCATCAATGCTGGCAACAAGATGAGATGTTAAGGTATGGTCACTGTAGTGAGTGACTAGTAAGTACAGTGTAAACAGGATGCTAGTTTAAAGGATTTGGCATAATGAATACAGTGACGTCATGAACATCATTTCATTGATGGCAGTTTTCAATAGCATCAATATGTATTAGTATATGTGTGACATGACATGTGATGTGACATTCAGTTTGTACAGCAGCCAAGTTATTATTCCGTATGATTATTCTACAGTGACTCTTCACGTCAAGTCAGACTCCAGCATTATTGATGGTTTTCTTTAAGGTCATATCTCGACAACTGAGCAAGATAGACCCATAATTACTATGGAACACTATTGGGAAGTTGGCTTTGCTGATTCTGTTGCCACATTCAGATCCTTCTCCATATGCTCACCTAGAGAGATATTTGGGTTTCTAAACACTATATGTGCAAATTTTAATACCACATTGGCGTCAAACCAAAGCTGTTGTTAACCAAGCATGACCATCGTCTCACCGCTGGTGTTGTCAACTGTTGTAAATGGACTGTGATCCTGGGAACCTGTTGTGCACAATTATTGTGAACAACAGTCCATTTACAACAGTTGACAACACCAACGGTGAGACGACGGTCATGCTTGGTAAACAACAGCTTTGGTCTGACGCCAATGCGGTATTAATATTTGCACATAGAGTGTTTTGAAACCCGAAGATCTCTCTAGGTGAGCATATGGGAAGGATCTGAATGTGGCAACAGAATCAGCAAAGCAAATTGTCGTCCGTTGAGCTGACAATGCCAAATTCAAACAGCAGGTGGGACAGATTCATTTCACAGTGCACTATATTCTTGTTTGTTCAAATAATTTACTGTCTTTTACTGATGGAGAGATTTATCAGTTTATTAAGATCATGTATAGTGGTTGAATGCCTGAATCTACCTCACACTGGGTTTCCTAGGGTTCATCATTTCTACATACCAGCTTACTGGAGATATCTCAAAGTGCAGAATCAAAATTTGTAGTCAGTGATGCTTACATCAAGAATCTTACATTATTGTTAGCAGACATTCTGTACCGATATTTATAGCACTGTATAGCAGAAATTCAGGAAAATGATCCATTTATTAAAAAACAATGGTTATTATTGTAATTTCTAAAGTCTTAAATTGTTGTTATCAATTGTATGACTTCTTAACAAGATGTTCAAAAATCGTGACGAAAAATGCAAATTTCGTGAATAAACAGTTCACCAAAAAATGCCAGAAGTCATTTGATCAAACATAAACGTGTGCCTGTGGACATAGGCCAGTGGCATCTGTGCCCTAATCTTATGCCAGTGTGCAAGTTAACAAGCAAAATAAAACTACAAGTTTCTTGAAATTCTGCTGCCAGACAGTTCAACGTTGTAGTCGAAACGTGCCTCTTCAGTTGCCCATAGTTAGATAATCTAAGTCTGTTCTTGAAAACTTTTGACAGAGACTGTTGAAACAACGGAATCTGGGAGGCTATTCCAAAGGCTGGTAACCATAAAATAGTATTTACAAGAATTATATTTAGAATGGTATGTGTGCAATTTCAATGAGTCAACTCCAACGCTGTTCTTATTTCGATGCAGGGTCCTAGCCCTCGATCTAGAGGGAGTGCATGACCTAAAACTGCATCATCCCTCATCCTCCATGGCCACGTCTAATCAGTGATGTTGGTCTGGAGTTAGAGGGAACATTAATAAACTGCTCCTTATTGTAGTAATGTGTTGCACTCTATTGTTGCACATTCTCTGGAGTGGTTTACAGGTTAGTCTAATTGGGTTTTGTCTGACTGCGTCCATTTCACTGTGATTTTGCTAAAGGCGGTTGCCTGAGTGTGTTATTGTAACATGGTGATTT